>OBWV01000123.1_pt1 | contig 95298 bp, 68 predicted proteins | sample 1495351 | NCBI WGS metagenome assembly OBWV01 (sample SAMEA2580122, study PRJEB22360) | human gut metagenome | biome: human gut; feature: human-associated habitat; material: faeces | place: Denmark | collected 2008/2010 | reverse complement strand
CCTTGCAGAGCCGCCGCCCGCAGGAGGGAACGGGGGAGGGCAGCCGGACGGAAACGATGGCAGACGCACAGGGCGCCGGGAACCCCACCACCACGAAAAGAGCCAGAAGGCCTTCTGACTCTTTTTTTGCGGCATAAACCACTATTTTTTCTGAACATACTTCAGACAGTCAAGGGTTACTGCAGTAATGATGATAATGCCTTCAAATACGAACTGAAGGTTTGTATCAATGCCAAGGATGGTAAGGGAATAAATGAGCACGGTGAAAATCAATACACCGACTACCACGCCCGAAATCTTTCCGATACCGCCGGTAAAGGATACGCCGCCGACCACACAGGCCGCGATTGCATCCATTTCCCAGCCCTGCCCATAGGCTGCGGAACCGGAGCCTACCATTCTTGCACACTCAAGCCATGAGCCGAAGCCGTAGAGAATACCTGCCAGGATGAATGCCCCCATGGTTACGGCAAATACGGATATACCTGAAACAGATGCCGCCTCCGGATTTCCTCCCACCGCGTACAGATTTTTACCAAAGGTGGTTTTATTCCAGATAAACCATACGATGACGATGGCTGCTACCGCCCAGAGAATAATTGTAGGGAAGCCATTTAGCCTGGGGATAATCATTTTGGGAATCGACGGCTCTATGGCGCCGAAGGACACCCCTTTCGTAGCATAGGTAACGAGACCGAAAATCACCAGCATGTTTGACATCGTGGAGATAAAAGGATGCATTTTAAATTTGGCTGTGAAGAAACCGCCGATGGCTGTAAAGAATGTGCACAGGAGAATACACATTAACAGGGCAAAAATCACTCGTAAGCCGATAGGCATGCCCGTAAAGTCAAATACATGTCCGAAAACCGCACCTGTGTTGATTCCCTGATGCATGATGATGGTTGCCGTCGTCATGCCCATACCGACCATACGCCCGATGGAAAGATCCGTGCCGGTAAGGAGAATCAGGCCTGCAACGCCAAGGGCGAGAAACATTCTCGGAGATGCCTGCTGCAGAATATTTAAAATATTGTTATAAGTCAGCAGCGGAACATGCTTTACAATGGGAGTTGCTATACACAGCCCGATAAAAATCAGGATAATCGCTATATACAGACCATTCTGCAGCAGAAATGTCCTGCGGTTAAAGGTGTATTTATAATTTTCCCATTTCTGCGCCCTTGTCTGCATAAACGTAAATTTAGATATACGCAGCATATCGATCAGATGAAATTTCCAGACAAGCGCCGCATGCCTTCTGTCCTTTATCTGCGCCAGTTCCTTTTCCAGTTCCATTTTCGCATCAAAGCGGCGGTTCTTATACACATACTTTTCGTTCTTTATTTCCTTGCGATCGGTAAGCTTCGCAAGTGTCTTTTTATGCTCCTGCTCCAGCAGTGCCATATTATCCGCATTTTTTCTCTTTACAAGCATTTTTTCCTGTGCACAGCTCTGTTTCACCGCATGGTAGTAGTCCTTGACAAAATGCTCGTTCAGATAAGACTCCGCCTTCGAAATCAGCTTGGAAACCTCTTCCTTATTCTTCGCTTCCACCGCTTTCGCTTTATCCATGGAAGCCTTAAGCTGTGCAGTCCTCGACGCCTTCTCTTCCTTCGAAAGGCCATGGTCCCTCTTCACTCCGTCTATTTCGCTTTGAAGAGAAATTACCTTATTTGCCCCATCCTCTCTGAGACTGTCAATCTTTTCCTGAATTTCACCCACATAATCCTCAATTGGCTTACGCAGCTGCATTTCCTGTTCCGCCGTAAGGGTTTTACTATTTTCATTATCCATATCACAATCTCCCCCATTATAGGTATTTAGCACTGAGTCTCAACAGCTCCTCCTGGTTTGTCTCTTTTGTATTGACAATCCCGGATAGACGGCCGTTTGACATAACACCAATACGGTTGGTAATTCCCAGAATTTCCGGCATTTCAGAAGAAACAACGATAATCGTCTTTCCCTGCTTCGCCATATTGATGATCAGTTCATATATTTCGTATTTTGCACCCACATCAATTCCTCTTGTAGGTTCATCCATCATGAATACCCGGGGTCCGCGCTCCAGCCATTTTCCAAAGATAACCTTCTGCTGATTGCCGCCGGAAAGGCTTGAAATCATATCATCCGGTCCCATACATTTGGTATGCATGATTTTGATTTCATTTCCGGTGGCCTTTATCATCTTTGCGTCAGAAAGCGCCACACCGGTCTTATACTGTTCCAGATTGGCGATCGTGGTATTAAAGGTAAGATCGCCCTTCAGGAAAAGCCCGTTGGCCTTACGTTCTTCGGTAATCATGGCGAAGCCATGCTCCATGGCCTCCCTTGCACTGTTAAAATTCATGAGGCGGTTGTTAAAGTATACCCGCCCTGCCGCTCTGGTGCGGACGCCGAAGATTGTTTCCAGAAGCTCCGTCCTCCCCGCTCCCACCAGGCCGTACAGCCCGAAGATCTCCCCTTCCCTTACATCAAAGGAGACATCCTGCAGATGAGGCTCAAATTTCGTAGACAGATTCTGGATGGATAAAATCACACCCTTGGGAACGTTGTCCACCGGAGGGAACCGATTATCAAGGGAACGGCCTACCATGGCAGCAATCAGCTCATTCATGTTCGCATCACTGGTGCTCTTTGTCATGACCAGGTTTCCGTCCCGGAGCACCGATATCTCATCACAGATTTCAAATATCTCATCCATCTTATGAGAGATATAAATCAGGGCGATTCCCTGTTTTTTCAACATCCTCATCATCTCAAAGAGCTTATCAACCTCCTGTACCGTCAGAGAGGATGTGGGTTCATCAAGAACGATCACTCTGGAATTATAGGAAATAGCCTTGGCTATTTCACACATCTGCCTCTGTGATACAGACATATTCCGCATGGGCTGGGTCAGGTTGACCGTCATGCCCAGCTTTCTGAATAGATCAGAGGCTTCCTTTTTCATTCTGCCTTCATCGACGATTCCCATGGAATTCACAGGATACCGCCCGAGGAACAGATTATCCACCACATTCCGTTCCAGGCACTGATTCAGCTCCTGGTGGACCATGGCAATTCCGTTTTCCAGCGCATCCTTGGGGCCGGAAAAGCTCACCTCCTTACCATTCAGGAAAATCGTACCCTCATCCTTCTGATATGTACCGAAAAGGCACTTCATCATGGTTGACTTACCGGCTCCGTTTTCACCCATAAGGCCCATGACGGTTCCGCTCTTTACATCCATGCTGATACGGTCCAGAACTCTGTTCCGGCCAAAGGATTTGCTCATGCCGCGTATTGATAAGACGATATCATCTTTCTTATCTGCCATAATTTTTACTCCTCTGCTATTAAAACGCCTGCTTCCCAAAAGAGGTTATTAGGGAGAATTTCTTCTCCCTAATAACCTGCCCGGCTTTCGTATCAACAAAAATTACTGATCGAGCAGGGTTGTATAAGACGCTGCGTTGTCCGTCTTAACCATGTTGATTGCAAATGCATCATACTGGCTGGGGTTGCCCAGACGGTTGGTAATATTGGACTCTGTCTGTCCGTCGCCGCCGATGTAGTCAACATCAAGGTTGAGGAGCTTATCATACTTCTGAAGAAGCGGCTGATAGGTGGAGCCCAGGAAGTTATCGGATGAATTGTAGATATCCAGCCATACCTTCTTTGCTGGGCTTGTGCTCTCATCCAGCTGATTGGATACCGGCGCATAAACCATTGTGGAATCCATAAAATCCTTGTAGTTGTCAGAAGTAACGGCAACATTCAGTGCATAATAGGAACGTTCTTCTTCTCTGTACACATATACGTCTTCGCTCAGGACATTTCCCGCCGCATCCGCGGTGGCGATACCTGTGTTGATATCAACTCCGTCAAGGGCGTTGCGCAGAACACGAAGTGTCAGATATGCCTGTACGTCCGCATGCTGGCTGATGGTTCCGCCGTAGCCTTCTGCGATGGCTGCAACTGCATCACTGTTTGCATCATAGCCAAAGGTAGGAACTTCGTTATCCTTGGACCATGCGTTAAACATTGACATTCCCATACCGTCGTTATTGGAAACAACAATATCAATCTGATCGCCGAAGGAGGAGGACCATGTTCCAATGCCATTTCCGGCTGTGGCCGCATCCCATGTAGCGCCTGCGGAATTCTTCATTTCCTGGGAAGCCAGCTCACGGACGATATACTGCTTTCCGTTTACTTCAAGGGTTCCGTCCTGTACGGCCGATGCCGTGCCGTCCGTATTGGTTCCCACCGGCTCGCTGTTGATGTTTCCGTCCTTCTCAATTCCTGTGCCGAGTGCCTTGCGGACACCTCTTGTACGTGCGATGGAATCGTTATGGCCGATATCACCGATGGCCAGCACATAACCGATGATGCCGTCGCCATTGCGGTCAATAGAGTCTATGTTCTGCTCGATATAATCTTTTACCATAGTTCCCTGGAGTTCCGCGCCCTGGTTGGCGTCAAAACCTACATAATATGTATCCTTGTTATAATTCAGTGCCGTCATGTCAAGCTGCCCCGTTGCGCTGCTTGAGGGCTGACGGTTAAACCATACCAGCGGTTTATCCTTGTTCGCCACAGTTCCTCCATCGGCCGGCGCCGCTTCTGCCGGAGCAGGTGTTTCCGTTCCTGCCGCCGTCGTCTCCGCCCCCGCAGCCGGTGACTCTGTCACTGCAGGCTTCTCACCGGAGCCGCATGCGGCCAGGGAAAGACTCAGCACTGCTGCCATTGCCATACAACCTAATTTTCTCTTCATATTTTTCTCCCTTCTGTTTGACACGTTTCCTTGTCGTTTGTCAATATCGATAGTTTATACAATATTTACCCGATATTATATAGAATATTTTTTGATTTTCATTGAAAATTCTATTTTTTTAATGCCACTTGCTGCAAATACAACATTTTTACACTATATTTATCGGCAGTTTTATCAATCAAATTCATGACAACAGAAAAAGCGGCGGAAAAATCTGTATCATTCCAGACTTTTCCGCCGCTTCCTGAAGCCGGTATCGGCTTCATATTATATTCTTATTTTTCTTTAAAGGTTGCACATGCTGTTTCTCTGCAGTCACATGCTCCGCATCCCTTTATATCAACATGCTCCGCATAGCATTTGTAATTTGTGTTGAATACACATTTTACCGCTTCACAGTCAATGCTGATAGTCCTGCAGGGATTCATGGAATTGGATGTGCTGTCCCCGCTTCTCTGCTTAAAGCTGTCGCAGCAGGTATCATCCTCCTGCTGTGCGCTTTTGCCGCCAACCATGATATCACCTTTGCAGCAACATCTGTCATTATTGTAGGTACAATTGTTTACTCCGCATTTTAATTCTGCCATTTCTGCTTGCCTCCTGAAATCAATTCAAACTAAACCCTGTTAGATGGTTCCAGAATTATTCTGTCTGATTTTCAGGAAAATATTCATGTTAATCCTTCATCCGGCTTATTGTCCGCTCCGCCGTTCCTGTCATCCCGCCCAGCTCCAGACGGTAAATATTAAACCAATAACGCTCCAGCAGGCAGCTGTCCGCCGTTTCCACCGAAAGGATACCCTCTTTGGCCCATTCCTTCAGAATATCCTCCCGGATCAGCCCGCTGCCTATAAACCACACCCGCTGGCCTTCCTGAAGCTTCTGCCGGATCCCTTCCATATCCTGTATGCCATGGATATCCGGGAACATTTCTTTTATCAAAGACTCCGGCTCGTTCCCATACAGCCAGCTTTCCTGATTCATATAGTAGCCCGCAACCGCCTGGACCTGGTCAAAATTAAAAACCACCGCATCCTCTTCCCCTATCCGGGAAAGCTCCTCCAGTGTCCTGTCCATCTGTTCCTTTTTTAAAAATTCTCCTTTTGCAAAAGCAGAATAGTCCGCGGCCCCGACCAGACAGAGCAGAACCAGCGCCGGAACCAGCACCCTTTTTTTCTTCTGCCTGCTCAGTAAAGAAACAAAGCCGAACCAGAAGCAGCCCATGGAAGGCAGCATATACCGGTAAATGAACACCGGACGCATGAGAAAAGATACCGCAATGCCGAAAAGGGCTGTTCCTGCAAGGATACACAGGCCAAAAAAGGCATACACATCCTCGCCGGCCTTTTTTTCATCCTCTTTTCTTTTGAAAAAAGCCGCTGCCAGCAATCCCGCCAGCAGGAGAAAAAGGAGTACAGCCAGCACGTAATCCGGCCACTGGTAACCGGTGGAAGGCTTCAATACAAACTTCACGCAGCCTCCGAAGCAGCTTAAGGTAAGGGGCAGAATCCAATAATTCCCCCGTCCTTGGGACACCTGCCCCACCGCGTCAGGAAGCCACAGCAGATAAGCCAGGACAGAAATACCCACGCACAAAAGCCAGGTCAGCAGGCTTTTCGTCCTGGTATCTTTTTTCCTTACATACAGCAGCACCGCAAGACCCACATACAGCACCGCAGCGGATACTGCGGCGAAGTAATGGGTATAGGCGGCGCAGATCCCAAAGACCGTCAATGCGATCCAGTTCCTTTTCCCGCCGTTTTCCAGGATCGCCCCCGCATGAAAGAAAGCCGCCGTGATAAAAAACAACGCGAAACCGTACATTCTCACTTCCGTAGTATAGTTGGCCATCTGCGGCATGGCAAAGATACAGAAGGAAAATAGCCCGGCGCACAGCCAGCCATACCGTCTGCGTAAGAAGACAAGGGAATACCCCAGCAGCCCCAGATAAGGCAGTACCGATACGACCTTGCTTATAATCACCGCATTCGCGGAAGGCACAAAAAAGCGGCAGAAATCCACCGCTATTTTTACCAGAAGATAATAAAGCGGCGGATGCACATCCTTCACCGCAAGGGAAATCATGCGCCCCACCGGCTGGCTGATAAAGCCTTCCGTAAAAAGCTCGTCATACCATATATCGCTGCCAAAACACAGATACAGGCTGTATAATGCCATTGTGCAGGCAGCTGCAAACAGCAGGATCCCCGCCGTCTGCAGCCATGTTGTTTTTTCTTTATTCTTCATCTGTCCGTCTCCGTGATACAGGCGTCCGATGGACCGGCACTATTTCGCCTGCTGGCCATCCTCCGTAACCGTAACCTTACGGATTTCCTTCGTTCTGATTTCTTTGCATATGCAGTCGATGAACTCATCCAGGGCCTTCACACCCTCGTCCCCTGCAAAGCGGCTCCTTACCGATACCGTACCGTCCTCTTCTTCCTTCTGCCCCACAACCAGCATGTAAGGAAGCTTATCCAGTCTCGCCTGACGGATTTTGTATCCGATCTTTTCAGAACGGCTGTCCACCGTGCTCAGGATACCGTTATCCTTCAGCGCTGCATTCACCTTCTGTGCATATTCCTCGTATTTCTCAGAAATAGGAAGCACACGCACCTGTTCCGGACACAGCCAGGTGGGGAACTTGCCTTCATGCTTTTCAATCAGCCAGGCCAGTGTTCTTTCATAGCAGCCGATGGATGTCCTGTGGATGATATAAGGGCGCTTTTTCTCCCCGTCCGCATCAATATAGGTCATATCAAACCGTTCAGCCAGGAACATATCCAGCTGGATCGTGATCATCGTATCTTCCTTGCCGTATACGTTTTTAGCCTGGATATCCAGCTTAGGGCCATAGAAAGCCGCCTCGCCGTCTTCTTCGGTAAATTCAATGCCGATATGGTTCAGGATATCACGCATCATGTCCTGCACGTAATTCCAGGTTTCCTCATCCCCAAGATATTTCTCTTTATTGTTGGGATCCCATTTGGAAAGACGGTAGGTCACATCCTCCTCCAGCCCGAGAGTCGTCAGACAATATTTTGCCAGATCCACACAGCCGCGGAATTCCTCTTCGATCTGATCCGGCCTTACGATCAGATGGCCTTCGGAAATGGTAAACTGGCGCACTCTGGTGAGTCCGTGCATTTCCCCGGAGTCCTCGTTTCTGAACAAAGTGGATGTCTCTCCATAACGGCAGGGCAGATCCCGGTAGGATTTCTGGCTCTGCTTATACACATAATACTGGAACGGACATGTCATAGGACGAAGGGCGAAAATCTCATCATCCTTTTCCTCATCCCCAAGGACGAACATGCCTTCCTTATAATGATTCCAGTGATCAGAAATAATATACAGATCTTTTTTAGCCATCAGAGGAGTTTTTGTCCTCATATAGCCTCTTTTTTCTTCTTCATCCTCAATCCAGCGCTGCAGCGTCTGAATGATTTTAGCCCCTTTTGGCATCAGCAGCGGAAGCCCCTGTCCGATAACATCAACGGTTGCAAACAGTTCCATATCCCGTCCCAGCTTATTATGATCACGGTTCTTGATATTATCCAGGTATTCCAGATACTCTGCCAGCTCTTCCTTCGTATTAAAAGCAGTTCCGTAAATCCTCTGCAGCATGGCCCGGTTGGAATCCCCTCTCCAGTATGCGCCTGAGGAAGAGGTGAGCTTGAAAGCCTTGATCCCTTTCGTGCTCATCAAATGAGGTCCCGCACATAAATCCGTGAAATCACCCTGGCTGTAAAAAGAAATTTCCGCATCCTCCGGAAGATCCCGGATCAGCTCCACCTTATAAGGCTCTCCTTTTTCTTCCATAAAAGCGATGGCTTCCTGCCTGGGAAGAGTGAAGCGCTCCAGCTTTTCCCCTTTTTTGATGATTTTCTTCATCTCGGCTTCCAGCTTATCCAGATCCTCCCTGGAAAAAGGCTCGTGCTCAAAATCATAATAGAAGCCGTTTTCAATGCTGGGCCCTATCGCCAGCTTCGCTTCCGGAAAGACATGCTTCATAGCCTGTGCCAGCACATGGGATGCCGTATGGCGCACAACGGTAAGCCCTTCCTTGTCTCTCGCTGTCAGGATGGAAAGCTCGCAGTCCTCTGTCAGCACCGTACGCAGATCCTCCACCTTCCCGTTAACCAGTCCGGCGCAGGCCGCCCGTGCAAGCCCTTCGCTGATATCCCCTGCAATCTCAATAATACTTCTGCCTTCCTCATACTCCTTAAAGGATCCGTCTTTTAATGTGATTTTCATTTCTCTTTGTTTTCTCCCTCGTCCTGTATCTTTTCTTTATCTTTTTCTCCCAGATTTATATCCGCACCCGCAATATACAGACCTCTCTTGATCGGCGCCCATATAAATCCGATGACAATTCCGAGCAAAAAAGTAACGCCCAGCAAAAGCCCAAGGTTCATATTGCTGAGTTTGCTCTCCGCAGTCATTTTTTCTTTAACCTTCCGGCCGCCTTCCGCTGTTATATTTTTGATTTCTTCCCAATCCAAATCGTTAACTTTGCGCATATAACACTCCTTTCTTAATCAGGAGGATTCTGCTTCCGCTATACCCCATTTCAGGCTTCGGCTAAAAAAAACGCCCCCCATATCTTATCCAGTCCGGCTGGGATATAAGGGACGAATACTCGCGTTTCCACCCTGATTGTCCTTTTGGTTTCCAATTCCAACGCAAAAATACGTTACATAGTTGTATTTTAGTCTACTTCATGCAGGATGTAAAGTACTTTTTGTTCCTGTATCCGCCGCCGTTCCTGTCTACGACGGCATAAAAGGAAGATTAAAAATCCTTTTTACCTATTAGTATCACTCTTCCGCCGACAGACTGATGCTTTGCGCAACAGCCTCCGCCTGCTCACGGCTCACAGTCCCGGGCATGAATGCCATGCCGATAAATACCTTCAATTCCTTATCATAGGATAAAATACCTATCGTTTCCTGCTGCGGCACATCCGCCATCGCCCCCGGATGCTTATCGATTTCTCCCGGTTCCAGATACCATATATCCGCAATCCCTGTTTCCGCCGTATCTGTAGTTTTTACTGCCTCATAGGGATCCCAGTGAAAAACTGATGACAGCCGCAGTCCCGGATAAACCGTCTGATAATATTGTTCCTCAGGAATCGGATCTTCATAAGGATCAAATATATTAAAACCTATATATCCGATTAAGGTGTCCTTTTCATAAATAAAAAGCATAGAATAAAAATCACCGGGAACCAAATTTTCAACATCAGGCTTTCTGTTTTCCACCACCCAGTTTTCAGGCAAATTCACCTTCACATGAAAAGCCGGAGTATTATTTACCTTATCAATAAAAGGCAGCCTTTCCGGATTTGCCTCTTCATATGTAGGAAACGTAATGACCTCAGCCGGGTCCCTCTCTTCTGATGCTTCATTCACACTCGTTTCCCCATTCTTTTCATTCCCTGCTTTTTCATTGTTACAGCCGGTAAGTGAAACCATTAAAACAAATACCAGTACAATCAACTTAATTTGTTTCATTCCCTATCTCCATCTATTCTTTCCGTGTATATTAATTATACCAACAAAAACCTTCTATAATCAGTCTAATTCCAATCAAATAAAAAGTCAAACCGCTTTGATTTGACCTTTTATTCTTTCATTTATTCAGTTAAGGCTAACGAATTGTTTTTAAATAACGAATATATTTAATAATCCAGTCAGATTTCCACCAGTTCTTACTGATACTCCACTCCTCCGGATAATCATAATCCTCCCACGACCAGGTAATCGCCCAGGTTCCATCCGGTTTCTGGGTATTTTCTATAAATTCACACTCATACGCACATATTTCCTGATTCTCCGCATAGAAATCGCTTGCCTTCGAGCCGATTAAAATTGACGGCTTACATACATATTCAGTGGCCCATATGGAGGTGTCATAAGTAATGACATGCCGTATTTGCTGCTGAAGCAGGGCTTTGAATTCCGTTAAATCTATCAACGTATCTGCAGAGTTTTCCTTCAAATACTCATAAAGCTTTACAAAGCAGGAAACATTTCCCACAGACTCCATCGGGAAATGCGCCTTAAAATAGCTGTAAGCCTCCTTTGTAAGGGTACGTGCTAAGGTAAAGAGCCCGCTTTCCCGATCCGCAAATTTCAAAATAAACGTAATCAGACTTGCGGTTGGATTATAAGATGCTTCCGCAGCAGGATCATAATCCCACCATGGGGCATGAGGAACGTTATTATTGGAAGCAATGGTGTTGGCCCAGGTATGGCCGTCAAAATCCTTTTCGGAAGCTAAATATTGAAGGATTCCCTGAATAATAGGATGATCCTTTTCCTCCAATCCAACCTCTTTGATGATTTCCGTGGCGACCCATGTCTGGATCGGTGAAGAATCCGGATTCCAGCAGTCAGGCTCCAGGGCATGGCCAAAGCCGCCATCTTCATTTTGATATGCCGCCAATGCAGTTAACACATCTTCTTTGCTGCCCCCTTCAAACAGATATTTCCATCGGGCAAGGTCCAATGGCCTCGCATTCTTGTAAACAAAACTTCTGGCTTTATTATAATTCATAAAATATTCCTTTCCGTCTGACGATGCAGGTACTGTAAATTTATATTTGTATCACTCATCTATCATTGTCATTCTTAACCATTTTCTTTCGACTTTTGCATTGTATTTCAATTCGTACGCAGGAATTCCCTGTATGATAGCTTTTTGTATTTCGCTGACTTCTTTTGAAAGTAATTCATGGCTGGCATACCATCCCAAAAAAATGGTCGGCTCTCCCCAGAACGATGAGCTTCCATTGCTGACACCAAACAAAGCGTATTGCGGAGACTTCTTTCCGCCCTTCATTTTCCCTGAGGACATAACCTTGTAGCACGTTGCTATCACATTTTCATTTGGAGATGATATCATGATTGTTCCTGTAACTTTTTGATTTTCCGAATTGTTATTTTGGGCAATTTCCGCAGACATAAGACTGTCCAAAGAAATATTTAATTTACTTGAAAGAAGCAATAGCTTTTCAACCTCAGGATATCCGATCCCCTGCTCCCATTTAGAAACAGCTTGTCTGCTGACATTCATTATTTCCGCTAACTCTTCCTGTGAAAACCCTTTTTCTTTTCTTATTTGCTTCAAATTTTCTGCAAAACTCATAAAATACTGCTCCTTTCATATTTTATGGTTACAGTATAGATTTTCATTGCTGATTTATCTACCAACCCCTGTTTGCTTTTATGCAGCTTGAAGTTGCGAACCCCAAACCCCGGTACTGAGCGGAGGCCCAGACAGGGGCCGCCAAATCTTATAGTATATATTATCACCCCCCGGCATTTTTTATTGTATGATGTGATACCAAACAAGGAAGACATACCTTTCTGCTCCATTTCTAATTATAAAGCCGAAGTCTCATCCGGTATTGTATAAAAACGACATGATACAATACTTATGTCCCGCTGCCCCGGCACAATTTATTTTATTGTACGGGGCAGCCCCTGCCTGCGGACACACCTGTTTACTTATCAGATATCCCCGGAAAACCGGAACATAATTCCATGGTTATGAAAAAAAGATAAATAATGTGAAATAATGATGACTCTTGTTGACTTCCCTCAAAATTAGTATATATAATTGTTTTATACGGATCATACCAGCCGAAAAAGGAGCGGAAATACTATGCAAGAAGTGAAACCACCTAAAAAACCATTACTTTATTATTATTGTATCGCAATGCTCGTCCTTCTGGTCCTGAACGCTTTTCTTTTCCCCAGGCTGATGTCGGCCCAGGTGGAAGAAGTCGGATATAATACCTTCATGGAAATGATGGAGAAACAGCAGATCGCACAGGTTCAGATTGAAAGCAGCCAGATCATTTTCTCAGATAAAAATTCACCTACCGGTTTCTATAAGACCGGCCCCATGGAAGATCCTGCCCTGGTAGACCGTCTTTATGCATCCGGGGCAACCTTCGGCACGGAAATTGTAAAACAGCAGCCCTTCCTGGTCACTTTCCTTCTGACCTGGATCCTGCCCATTATCGTCATGGTTGCCATCGGCCAGTTTGCAATGCGCAAGATGATGAAAGGCGGCGGAGGCATGGATTCCATGACCTTTGGCAAAAGCAACGCCAAGGTTTATGTCCAGTCGGAAACCGGCATTAAATTCGATGATGTCGCCGGTGAGGATGAAGCCAAGGAAGTGCTCTCCGAGCTGGTTGACTATCTCCATGATCCTAAAAAATACCAGGAAATCGGCGCTTCCATGCCTAAAGGCGCCTTATTGGTAGGCCCTCCCGGAACAGGTAAAACCCTGCTTGCCAAGGCAGTGGCCGGAGAAGCCAATGTTCCCTTCTTTTCTATTTCCGGTTCGGAGTTCGTGGAAATGTTCGTAGGCGCCGGAGCAGCCAAGGTAAGGGATCTCTTCAAGCAGGCCAACGAAAAGGCTCCCTGTATCGTATTTATCGATGAAATCGATACCATCGGCAAGAAACGTGACGGCGGCGGATTTTCAGGCAATGACGAGCGGGAACAGACTCTGAATCAGCTGCTCACGGAAATGGATGGCTTTTCCAGCAACAACGGCGTCCTGATCCTGGCCGCAACCAACCGTCCGGAATCCCTGGATCCCGCATTGCTGCGTCCGGGCCGTTTCGACCGGCGTGTCCCGGTGGAGCTGCCTGATTTGAACGGCCGTATTTCCATCCTGAAGGTTCATGCCCAGAAAGTGAAGCTGGGCGATAATGTGGATTTCAAGGCAATTGCCAGGATGGCCGCAGGCGCATCCGGAGCAGAGCTTGCCAACATGGTAAACGAGGCCGCCTTAAATGCCGTCCGCTCCGGACGTAAATTTGTGACCCAGACGGATTTGGAAGAAAGCGTGGAGGTTGTTATCGCAGGTTACCAGAAGAAAGACCGCCTGCTCAGCGACAAGGAAAAAATGATTGTTTCTTACCACGAAATCGGCCATGCGCTGGTTGCTGCAAAGCAGACCAATTCGGCGCCTGTTACCAAAATAACCATTATCCCCCGTACTTCCGGAGCCTTAGGTTATACCATGCAGGTGGATCAGGGTGATCAATACCTGCTCAGCAAGGAAGAACTGGAGAACAAAATAGCTACCTTCTGCGGCGGCCGTGCTGCAGAGGAGATTATATTCCACAGCATCACCACCGGGGCAAGCAACGATATCGAGCAGGCCACCAAGCTTGCCAGAGCCTGCATCACCCGCTACGGAATGTCTGAGGACTTTGACATGGTAGCCCTGGAGACCGTTACCAACCAGTATCTGGGCGGCGACACCTCCCTTGCCTGTTCCGAACAGACTGCCGCGCAAATCGACCGTCTTGTAGTGGGAATGGTAAAAAAAGAACATGCCAAGGCCTGCGATATCCTGAACACCAACATCGGGAAGCTGCATGAGCTGGCAAAATTCCTGTATGAAAGGGAAACCATTACCGGAGATGAATTTATGGAAATCCTAAATGCTCCTGAACGGATTCCTTCTGCCAATTTATGATCGGCAAAGCTATAAACAACGGAGGCCACGCCCTGTGAGCCATCCGCATATTCCATAAAAGGAAGAGGAACGGCGCATACCAAATGCCGCTGTTCCTCTTCTTTTTATTATAATGTATAAAAGCCCTGCCTTATTTCAGCTTCCCAGCTTTGTATTCCGGTATTCATTGGCGGATATCCCTGCCTGCTTTTTAAATACCCTGGAAAAATGGGCCACATCCAGAAACCCGACCTCCTCCGCGATATCGCCGATACGCAGGGAAGGATCCTTCAGCAGTTCCTTTGCCTTTTCAATCCGGATAGTATTGAGGATTTCAGAAAAATTCTGGCCGGTATGCTTGTTCAGCAGCTTGCTCAGATGCCACTGGCTCACGTAAATCTGATCCGCCACATCCGAAAGCTTCAGCTTCTCCCTGTAATTTTCCTCTATGTATGCCAGGGCGTTCTTTACGATAAAGCAGCTGGCCGGGCTGTCTGTCTCCTCTCCTTCTTTCCCTTCCGAAGGCTCCGCTTTCTCTTTTCCTTCTTCTCCCTCCGGTTTTCCTTCCGCGTTCAGGGCATTCTCACCAACCCCCTCATCCGCCCCGTCTTCTTTTCCTGTGATCCCCTGCTTTTCCAGGTTCTCGATCATAACCCGGACTGCTTCCTCCAGCTCATCCATCTTAGAAGGCTTTAAAAGGAAACGGGTCACGCCCAGGCGGATGGCCTGCTGGGCATAGTCAAAATCCCTGAAACCGGTGAGTATGGTGATCTGCATATGGCCGAATTCTGATTTCATACCGGCGATCATAGTCAGGCCGTCTATGCCCGGCATACAGATATCCGATATCAGGATATCCGGCTTCTGCTCCCGAATCAGCTTCATGCCCTCCTGTCCGTCCCCGGCAGTCCCTACCACCCGGCAGTTATAGCTTTCCCACGGAATCATCTTGGTAAGTCCCCTGACAATTACCGGTTCATCATCCACAATCGCAACCTTATACATAATATCCCCCTGTATGTTCATGCCCTTTGGCGGGACATATGCCCTGACAAGAACATATGCCCCGCCGAGGGCATTTATTTCTCCTGTTATCCAAAACGCTTTATCATTATATCATAAACGCACAAAAACGGAAAGCGTTCTGTTAAGAAACACTTTCCGCATCTTCCCTGTTTTTGTTTTTTATCCTTTAATCGCTCCCGCCGTCATACCCTTGATAATGTATTTCTGCAGACAGACATAAACTACAATCAACGGTACTACAATAAGGGAAACCGCCGCAGCCATCAGACCGTAATCCGTACCCTGCTTTCCTGAAATTTCACTCAGCAGCCTGGTTATCGCCCAGTGATTGGGGAAACGCAGGAAGAAGGTCTGGGTAAACAGGTCGTTATAGCTCCACAGGAAGCTGAAAATACCAACGGTGGCAAAGGAGGGCTTCGTCAGCGGCATAATCACCTTGAAGAAAATCTGGTATGCATTGCAGCCTTCCATATATGCCGCTTCCTCCAGCTCCACAGGCAGTCCCTTGATATACCCGGAAAGCACCACGATGGCAAAAGCCAGATTACCGGCTATCTGCGGCAGCGCACAGGACAGCAGTGCGAGCCAGAGATTATTGGTATTTACAATCCCCCAGCTGGATTCCATCCGGAATACGGGGATTATGGTTGCGAATACGGGAAACATCATTGCCGCAATGACAAGGCTGTTCATCAGGTTGCTGCCTCTGAATTTATACCGGACCAGAGCATAGGATGCCAGACCTGCGAACAGGATAACCACAGCCGCAACCGTGCAGGAAATGATAAGGCTGTTCCGGTAAGCCGTAAAAATACTGAATTTGTTGATGGCCTTTTCATAATTATCCAATGTGAACAGGCCGCCAAACGGCAGGGCAAAGGAATTGGAAACAATCTGTTTCTTATCCTTAAAGGAATTCATCACTACCCAGATGAGTGGGTAGATAGTGGTTAATGCCCATACTATAAGAAGCAGATACACAAGCGGCATTCCTAAGGAAAATTTCTTCTTTTTCATCTTTGTATACCCCTTCCTAATAATCTTTTTCTTTGAAAATCATGTTCACGACCTTGGAAAGCAGGATTCCCAGTATTACGATAACGATAGCCACCGTACAGCTGTAGTCAATATCCTTTCCCTGGAAGGCCCAATAGTACATATAGGTACCGGTCAGCCATGTTTCTCCCATAGGCATGCCGTTCGGCAACATTATCCAGGGCAAATCGAATACCTTCAGCGCACCCGTAACAGCAAGGACGCTGCAGGTGCAGATAACGTTGTGAAGCAGGGGCAGGGATATGTATTTCACCTTCTGCCAGGTTGTGGCGCCGTCAATAGCCGCCGATTCATATAATTCATCTGAAATATTGTTAAGTCCCGTCAGCAGGATGATAAAGTAAAAGCCTACATACTGCCACATTACCGGAACCAGCATTGTCACCATTGCGTGGGCTGAATCCTTCCAGTCCGTCAGCTTATCCGCCCCGAAGAATCCCAGGAACTGATTAAGCATACCTTTGTCATACAGGAAAATCAGGTTAAACAAAAGACCAAGTGCGGTAGCGGATACTACGATGGGGAAAAAGTAAACGATACGGAAAAATTTGGCTCCCCTCTTAATATTATCCACCATGAGGGAAAGAATCAGGGCGATTCCCACCTGGCCCAAAAGCGTTACCACAATCATGATAAGCGTGTTTTTCATGGCGATTCCCATGTTCTTATCCGTAAACAGCTTTGCATAATTCTTATATATCGGGTCATTCCATCCTTTTGCAGGCGCTCCCAAATCCTTGATAATCTGGAAGCTGTTTAAGATGTTTCTCACAAACGGGTAAAACAGGTACAGCGCCAGAAAAAGGAAAGCCGGGAGAAGGAAGAAAAAGACAGGTTTTTTATTTTTATAGATATTTGGTTGACTGTTCATACCAACACCTCTCTGCCCGTTTCGCCGGGCGCTGACGATATAAATCTTTTTACAGCTTTATTATTACGTCATTCCATCATTATTTTCTTCATGAAAGGGCCGGAGGAAAAGCCTTCGGCCCTTGTGCTGTTAATAGTCTGCGTATGTTTACGACAGTTCCGCAAACACCGGATATCATCCGATTATTCGTTCATATTCTCAAGTACCTGGGAAATAGCGTCTTCAATGCTGACACTGCCGGTCACGATTTCAGGCATATGGTCAAAGATAGGTGCTCTCTGTTCCTGTGTGCAAAGATCCTGTGCCGCATCGGTAACACCGGTAGCTGTTTTAATCATTACAAGACTGTCTTTCTGCAGGGAATTCAGAGAAGCTTCATCCAGCTGAACGCCGTTTTTCAGGGCTGTTGCTGCAGTCTGTGCGAACAGGGATACGTTTTCATCGGTAATCATGTCAGTGATAAAGGATACGGCTGCCTCACGTTTTTCCGGATCGTCCCATGCTTTTTTGGTAATATACCAGCCTGAGGAAAGTCCGCTGATGATATCGCTTGCTTTACGGTCATTTGCGCCGGGAACAAAGGTTACGGTAAAGTTATCAATGTCATCCGTTGATTCCGCAATACCGCCCATTTTCCAGGAACCATCTACATAAAATGCTGCTTTTCCGTCGATAAAGCTCTGGAATACTTCAGAAGCTTCTGCGGTATTTGTATTTTCAGAGAAATAGCCTTTTTCAAACAGATCCTTGATATCGCCCAGTCCTGCAGCCCATGCCTTTCCTGCCGCGTCATCCAGGGAAGCGGGGACAGATGCATGTGTAGCCGGGGTATCATGGTTGTAAATGGAAAACTCAAACCAGTAATGGGGCTCTTTTGCCAGGGATGCTGCAATAGGTGTGAATCCGGCATCCTTGATTGTCTGGCAGATTTCCAGGAATTCATCCCATGTGGTATTTGCTCCGGGAACTTCTACGCCGGCCTGCTCACATACGGATTTATTTACATACATACCTTCCCAGTATCCATAGAAGGGAACTGCATACTGTTTGCCGTCTGCAGGACATGCGGGAATCATTTCGTCCTTCATGTTGGATGCATAATCAGGATATACGGAACGGATTTCGTCTATGGTAACTACCTTTCCCGCTTCTACAAAGGGATTGGAGTCATTTCCGTTAAAGTAAAAGAGTACATCCGGTTCTGCGCCTGCCTCAAAGTCGGAGATAACACGGGACTTAAAGGTTTCATCTGCTGTTCCTGAGGAATCCGCTACGGTACATCCGTATTTTTCTTCCCATCTCTTCACAGAATCCTGATAATTCTGTACGTTGCTTTCTTCGCCTGCGAAGGTAGTTGTCACATTCAGCGTTGTGCCGCTCTTGACATCAAGTTCTCCGGTTTCTGCCGCAGATTCCTCCGCCGGTGTGCTTTCCTCCGATGCCTGGCTCTGTTCCGCCGCTACGGACTCCGCAGGTTTGGAGTCATTTGCCGTCTGGCTTGCGCTGCTTCCGCAGCCTGCCAGTGAAGCTGCCATCGTACATGCCAATACACAAGCTAATAATTTTCTTTTCATCTAAGAAACCTCCCTTTCGTTTTGGATGACTTGTTTTTCATCTGTACTTATCATATAACAATCCAGCGTAAAGGTTAATGATTCCTATTGTGATTATTTGTCTTTTATTGTTCTGTTCCCCAGGAAATCATTTATGCAATTTGACTGTTATTGTGCTCACCGTACATTCTTCTTTGTCGTTTTTTATTGTCAGGCCGCAGTCCGGGCCATAGATAATCTTAAGTCTCTTGTTCACATTGCGGATGCCCAGGCTGACGGAATGCTGCTCGCCGCCGTCCTCCCCGCTGCCCAGGAGGTCATCCACTTTCCTTTTATCCTCTATTGACATGAGCCCGTCATTGATTATGGCTATTTTCAGCTTGTCTTCCTCCGCATAAATACGAAGTACAATCTTACCCGCACGGCCGGACAGGCCATGTTCCACCGCATTTTCCATGATCGGCTGGATAATCAGCCTCGGTACCTCCGTCTGCAGAAGCTCGGGGTCAATCTGCTTTTCAAACTGGAACTTCTCTCCGAACCGCTGTCTGATTATATAGCAATAGGCTTCCACATAGCTGATTTCCTCAGACAGTGGTATCATCTGCTGCTTTTTCCTGTCCATCGTGGCTTCCAGCATGGTGGAAAGCGCCTCGATCATGCTGCTCACCCGATCATTCCCTTCCATCCTCGCCTCCCAGTTGATGATTTCCAGGGTATTATTGAGGAAATGCGGGTTTATCTGGGACTGAAGCGCCATGATATTCGCATCCCGCAGGGCCAGCTCCTCCAGATAAATCTGTTCAAACTGATTCTTCAGCTTATCCGACATGCTGTTGAACGCATTGTCCAGATATAAAAATTCCCTGCTCGTTTCTTTCTTTTCAATTTTTACCCCGAAATGTCCCTTTTCGATTTCCGAGGCCACGTCAATAAGACGCTGGACAGGCGTGGTAACCTTCCTGTACAGGAAATAAAATACAATGAATATAAGGGGAAGGGTGAACGCCATCATCAGGATGGTGATATACCGAATGGCCTCCTTCTCATAATGGATGGCATCGTAGTCCATCTTCACCACATAACGGATAACATGATTGTCCATTTTCCGTTCACAGGTCACATAGGCCACTTCATCTTCTTCATGGTATACACTGTTTCTTTCCGTATCCTGCCGGCTGATAAAATCCTCCGCCCAACCGGTGCCGAACACCCACTCATCATCTATGCTGACATCATAATCCAGATACCAGGGAACTCCCTCCACGCTCTGAAAGACGCTGTCCTTGTCGATATCCATGACAATTACCGCATAGGGCGTGTATACCGGGGTCATAATATTACGCACCATATATAAATGTCCCTGTTCATTCACCCAGCCTATCCCGGTATCTATTTCCCTTGCTTTCTGATCCACACTGTCTCTTGCCTGGCTCCTGAATTCCTTAATGCTGCTGTAATTATTGCTGCTGTAGCTGTAATAGATTCGCTCCGGTTCTTCTGTAAAGTACAGGATCGTGCTCAAAAAACTGCTGTCATAACGGTACATCTGTTCCAGAAAGGTCGTGACCTTTTCATATAATCCCAGACGATTTCCGTCACTCTGGTACTGTCTCCAGCTTTCCTTGATCTGAGGAATATACGAAGCATTTCTCGAAACCCGGACCGCGGCCTCCACCCTCATTTCACATATTTCCACAGCCGTATCCATGGATTTTTCTATATTTTCCCTCATCTGGCCTGAAAAACGGTTGGACACATAGGTTAAAATAGCCATGGTGAGAATTGCCAGAGGCAAAAGCCAGCATAGCAGCATTAAAATGGTCATACTCCACTTTAACTGCGGCGGCTTCCGTTTTCTCTCCGGAAAAAATGTGTTCTGCACAGGCTGTACTTTTTTCAATTATAAATCCCCCTCATTCCCCGGGCCATAAACAGAACCGCCTTCGGCGGATCCTACAGGCTCTTTATAGTAAATGTACATTCATTATAATATAAAGAAAGGAGCCAGTAAACTACCAGCTCCTTCCGCAAAAATCATTCATGTCCCATAACCGGGATTATATGACCGTCAATGTACCTAACGGTGCAATGTACCTAACGGTGCATGGAGAAAGAATCCATGTTATAATTTTTCAGGTTTTCATGTACGCCTCTTCCGTCTGCCTGGGAAATCAGTTTATCCCTGTCCTTCTTGGCAGCCAAAGCTGCTTTATGCCGGCTGGGGCCGCCTACACAGCCGCCTTCACAAATCATACCCTCAATGAAATCTTCCGGCAGCTTGCCCAGCTTGAGAAGCATGAGCGCTTTCTTGCAGTCTGCAATGCCGCTGCACTTTGCCACCTTAATATCGGTGCTTTCACCGGTTTCCTTCAGGCATTCCACAACAGCTTCGGTTACGCCGCCGCCATTGCCGAAGCGTTTTCCGAATACACTGGCTTCCTGACTGGTATTCTCTTCCGGCTCCAGTTCTACGCCTTTGGCACGCATCATGGCGCGGATTTCCCCGAAGGTCAGGACATAGTCCGCATTCCCTTTAATACTCTTATCCTGTGCTTCCGATTTTTTGCCGATGCACGGCCCGATAAATACGGTAATAACTTCAGGATCCTTAGCTTTCAGCATTCTGGATACCGCGCACATAGGGGAAACTGTGGTGGAGATATTATCTACCAATTCAGGGAAATGTTTCTTTATATAGTTAACAAAAGCGGGACAGCAGGAGGTGGTCATTTTCTTGCCTTCCTTGAAGTTTTCCGCCCATTCTTCCGCTTCAAAAGCCGCAGTCATATCGCCGCCCAGGCCTACTTCCACGAAATCGGCAAAGCCGAGCTTCTTCATAGCAGTCTTCCAGCTCGCCATGGTAATATTTTCGCCAAACTGTCCTTCACCGGCCGGCGCCAGCATGGTCACAACCTTTTTCCCGGCACGGATTTCATTAATGACATCCACGATACTTGTTTTGGATGCGATGGCTCCAAAAGGACAATTATGGATACACTGTCCGCACTGGATACATTTAGACTCGTCGATCTGGCATACTCCATGCTCATCCATGGTGATCGCGCTTACAGGGCAGCTCTTCATACAGGGTCTCTGTATTTTTACGATTGCCGAATAGGAACAGGCCTGGGAACATTTTCCGCAGCTCTTGCACTTATCCTGATCGATGAAAGAACGGTTATCTCCGATAGTTATGGCGCCGAAATTACATGACTGCTTACAGGATTTTGCCAGGCATCCCCTGCACAGGTCGGTTACTACGTAGCCCGATGAAATAGGACATTCCTCACAGGCTGAGTTGATAACCTGCACAATGTTGCTGCTTTCTCTTGTACCAGGACATTTTCCTTCTGCAAGTCTGACTCTCTGTCTGATAATTTCCCTTTCCTTGTAAATACAGCAGCGGAAACGCGCTTCGGGCCCGGGAATCATTTCATAAGGAAGATTTTCTTTTTTCTCGTCTAATTCACCGGCAAATGCCAGCTTAGCCACTTCAGTGAGTACCTCGTGCTTAATTTTTAAGATGGTAGCGTCATCAGATACAATACCCATATTCTTTTGTTTATCCTCTTTCTGATTGTTAAAAAATTAACTGGTGTGCCTAAAAACAAAGCTGGATTTGAGACAATCCCAAGCCAGCTTATGTTTTTAATCTTGTCCGCGGCTTTTGTACCGCTGCCGGACAGCAGCCACGTAATGACATACTGTCCGGCAAACTTACCCTTATATGGTCAGTTATTAGTTATCACCGTACAGAACCTGCAGCTTCTGCAGATATTCATATCTCTCTTTTGCATTCTCAGCTGCCTGAGCCTGAAGTCTTGAAGCCTTATCGGCATCCTTCAGAGCCAGGGAGGTGTATCTTACTTCACCGCCGATGAATTCCTGGAAATCCTTGGTAGGTGCCTTGCTGTCAAGAACGAATTTCTTCTCTGCAGCAGGGTTGAAACGGAACATATTCCAGTAACCGGTCTCTACAGCCAGTTTTTCTTCGGTCTGAGCTTTGCTCATACCCTTCTTGATACCATGGTTGATACAAGGAGCGTAAGCAATGATCAGGGAAGGTCCCGGATAAGCTTCTGCTTCTGCGATAGCCTTAACGGTCTGGTTGTAATCAGCACCCATGGAAATCTGTGCCACATATACATAACCATAGCTCATTGCGATACCGGCAAGGTCTTTCTGCTTCACTTCTTTACCGCCTGCAGCGAACTGTGCAACAGCACCGGTAGGTGTAGCCTTGGAAGCCTGTCCGCCTGTATTGGAATATACTTCGGTATTGAATACCATAACATTGATATCTTTTCCGCTGGCAAGGATATGGTCAACGCCGCCGAATCCGATATCATATGCCCATCCGTCACCACCGAATACCCACTGTGACTTCTTGGACAGGAAATCTTTATTCTTAACGATATCCTGGCATGTTCCGCAATCCTGTCCTTCCAGAACTGCTACCAGTTTATCTGTTGCCGATCCGTTGGTAACGCCGCTGTTGTAGGTATCCAGGTATTCCTGGCATGCAGCCTTAACAGCTTCGTCTGCGGTATTGGCAAGTACATCTTCAACCTTTTCTTTCAGTCCGCCTCTGATAGCGTTCTGAGCGAGAAGCATACCCATACCGAACTCAGCATTGTCTTCAAACAGGGAGTTATCCCATGCGGGTCCTCTGCCTGCTTTGTTTACGGTATAAGGTGTACTCGGTGAAGAGTTGCCCCAGATGGAGGAACAGCCTGTTGCATTTGCAATGTACATTCTGTCACCGAACAGCTGGGTAATCAATTTAGCATAAGGTGTCTCACCACATCCTGCACAAGCTCCGGAGAACTCAAGCAGAGGCTGCTTAAACTGAGATCCCTTAACGGAAGTCTCTTTGAATTTCTCAAGAACTTCAGGCTTCTCGGATACGGACTGTCCATAATTGAACATCTTCTCCTCGGAAAGCTGTGTTTCAAGAGGATTCATAGTCAGAGCCTTTTCACCTCTCATGCCGGGACAAACATTCGCACAGGATCCACATCCGGTACAGTCAAGTACGGAAACGGTAACAGCGAATTTCTTTCCGGGCATTCCGGTCATATCAAGCATCTTCATTCCTTCAGGAGCCTTGGCAGCTTCGTCTTCTGTCATAACGGCAGGACGGATTACAGCATGAGGACATACATAGGAACAGAAGTTACACTGGATACACTTGGAAGGATCCCATGTGGGAACATTAACAGCAATACCTCTCTTCTCATAAGCGGAAGAGCCGGAAGGAGTGGAGCCGTCTGCATAATCCTTGAATGCGGATACAGGCAGTGTATTGCCTTCCTGAGCGCTTACCTTGGTCTGGATATTGTTAACGAAGTCAACTACGTCTTTTCTGTCTCCGCTTACCACTGCGTAATCAAGGCCTTCATCTTCGCAGTTCTTCCAGCTTTCAGGTACTTCTACCTTAACAACGCCCTTGGCGCCTGCATCGATAGCAGCCCAGTTCTTCATAACAACGTCTTCGCCCTTACGTCCGTAAGTAGCCTTTGCAGCTGCCTTCATCAGTTCATTTGCCTTCTCAGCAGGAATGATTCCGGTCAGTTCGAAGAATGCGGACTGAAGGATGGTGTTGATACGTGTGGGGCCCATGCCGGTTTCGATACCAATCTTAACACCGTCAATGGTGTAGAAGTTGATATTGTGGTCAGCGATGAATTTCTTCATCTGTCCGGGAAGGTGCTTGTCCAGTTCTTCTGCATTCCATGCACAGTTCAGCAGGAAAGTACCGCCGTCAACCAGTTCCTGAACCATATTGTACTTACGTACATAAGCAGGATTGTGGCATGCAACGAAGTTAGCCTGACGGATCAGGTAAGTGGATTTAATCTTGGAATGTCCGAAACGTAAATGGGACATGGTAACGCCGCCGGACTTCTTGGAGTCATAATCAAAGTATGCCTGTGCATACATATCGGTGTTATCACCAATGATCTTAATGGAGTTCTTGTTAGCGCCTACAGTACCGTCTGCGCCCAGACCCCAGAACTTACAGTTGGTGGTTCCTTCGGGAGTTGTAACCAGCTCAGCGCCCAGCTTCAGGGACAGGTTGGTAACATCATCTTCGATACCGATAGTGAATTTCTTCTTCTCGGAATTAGCATATACAGCAACGATCTGTGCGGGAGTGGTATCTTTGGAGCCCAGGCCGTAACGTCCTGTGAATACCGGAACCGCATCAAACTTGGAATCCTTCAGAGCTGCCACAACATCAAGGTAAAGGGGCTCACCCTGTGCGCCGGGCTCTTTGGTTCTGTCAAGTACGGTAATCTGCTTAACAGTCTCAGGAATAGCATCGATCAGCGCATCCGCACAGAAAGGTCTGTACAGACGAACCTTAACAACACCAACCTTAGCGCCTGTTGTCTTGATCATGTAATCAATGGTTTCTTCAATAGTGTCATTTACGGAACCCATAGCAACGATTACGTGCTCAGCATCTTCAGCACCATAGTAGTTGAACAGCTTATAATCTGTTCCGATCTTTTCATTAACCTTGTCCATATATGTCTGAACAATTCCGGGAAGAGCATCATAATAAGGATTGCTTGCTTCTCTTGCCTGGAAGAAGATATCAGGGTTCTGAGCGGAACCTCTCTGACAGGGATGGTTAGGATTCAGCGCTTTCTTACGGAATGCGTCAACGGCATCCATATCTACCATATCCTTCAGGTCTTCGTAATCCCAGGTTTCAATCTTCTGGATTTCATGAGATGTACGGAAGCCGTCGAAGAAGTTAATGAAAGGAATGCTTCCCTTAATAGCTGCAAGATGTGCTACTGCAGTCAGGTCCATAACTTCCTGTACGCTGCTTTCGCAAAGCATTGCACAGCCGGTCTGGCGGCATGCATATACGTCGGAATGATCACCGAAAATGCTCAGTGCATGAGACGCAATTGCTCTCGCTGAAACATTGAAAACACCGGGAAGCTGCTCGCCGGCAATTTTGTAAAGGTTAGGAATCATAAGAAGCAGACCCTGGGATGCCGTGTAGGTAGTTGTCAGAGCGCCTGCTGCCAAAGATCCGTGAACGGCACCTGCCGCACCAGCTTCAGACTGCATCTCTGTGATGTGCACGATCTGGCCGAACATATTCTTTCTGTCTGCTGTTGCCCACTCATCCGTAGCTTCCGCCATGGGTGAAGAAGGGGTGATAGGATAGATAGCCGCAACATCTGTAAATGCATATGACGCATGAGCTGCTGCATGGTTACCATCCATGGTTTTCATTTTCCTTGCCATAAAAACCTTCCTTTCTTATCTCTGTTATAGATAGTCAATTTTTACAGTGTATATACATACGTTTAATCCGCTTGCATACACACTTGCCCTTAAGGAATCCCTTGAGGGCTGTTAAAAATTTATCTTAATGATACTCAATATTATACATCTTATGAGACAAGCATGGGTATACATTTTTTATATGGCAACTATATATTTTTTTACATATTATATTGCTTTTTTTCTCAGGAAAAGCTATGCTTATAGCAGGTTTCCGGTGATTGTACGAAACCGGATACATTTTGTATACAATGTATAAAATGAAATACAAGATCACAGATATGGATTTTAGCGGGCATGGCGGAAATGCAGCCGCCCATGAACCCCTTTGTACTTTATAAAGTACACGGATACGAATGAAAGGAGACCTGCCTAAATGAATCTCAATGTCCTGCGTTATATTATAGAAGTGGAGCGGAGCCGTTCCATTACCGGAGCGGCAAAGCAGCTGTTCATCAGCCAGCCCAATTTAAGTCGTGACATCCGGGAGCTGGAAGAGGAAATCGGGTTTACGGTTTTCACGCGCAGCTCCCGCGGCGTAATCCCCACGGAGAAAGGAAGGGAATTCCTTGTGCTGGCAAAAAAGGCGGTAAAGCAGTATCAGGCTCTGGAAAATTACTGCAGCCGGGAGGAAAAAGACAATATCAGCCTGCATATCTGTGTCCCCCGGGCCAGCTATATCACCTGCGCCTTTACCGCGTTCCTCAAAAAATATGCCAAAGGCCGCCAGCTGTCCGTCAATTATAATGAAACGGGAACGCTGGATGCGATCTGTCAGGTATCCGACCGGACGGCGTCCCTGGCCGTCATCCGCTATCCTGACCGCTATGAGAAGACGCTTCTTCCCCTGCTGAGGCTGCGGGAGCTTTCTTATGAGACCATCTGCAAATTTGAGTTAGCCGTCATCATGTCGGACCGGCACCCTCTGGCAAAGGCTTCCGTGCTGACTCCGGATCTGCTCTCCCAGGCGATAGAGGTGGTATGTGACGACACCGCCCTCTCCACCTACCTCCATGAAGCGCCCGATACGGAGCATAACGAGAACAGTATACACATCCATGAACGGGGCAGCCAGTTTGATATTCTCACAGGCGTTCCCGGCACCTTTATGTTTGTCTCCCCGGTACCGGATTCCGTTTTATCCGCATATCATCTGGTACAGAAAAAATATCAGGGCTCTCCAAAAAAAATGACCGACCTGCTGATTTATCCGGAGGATTACCGTCCCAGCAGGGCTGAATCGCTTTTTCTGGAAATGCTGAAGGAAGCTGTACCAAAATAAAATACTCCTGCGCAATCATCGGGACGCCAAACTTGAAACGCCTTGCATGCATTTTTTCTTCCTTATTGTATATACTATAACTGAAAACAAATGCAGAAGCATCTGTAAAAGCGTTGACTTTTCTTACTGCCTATGCTAAAATGTTTTTAGTGATCAGGTTTCAGATACTTGCGAGGACTGAAACCGGGGGAGGACCTGAGGGCCCTCCTTTTTTATACCTTATAGGGCAGGGAGCCAATGACGCACTTCCTGTATCCTCCTCAAATATACATAGGCGGTTTGAAATATGGCAAAACCATTTCTTACATATGACCAACAACTCGACAAATTGATAAATGGGAAAAAACTCTGCATCACAGACTGTGAAAAAGCGAAAGAAATTTTAAGGGATATAGGCTACTTCTCCCTGATTGGCGGGTACAAGACTCCGTTTATCAATCCTATGACCCGTGTCTATGAAGATAACACTGCCTTTGAAGATATCTATGCCCTCTACCAGTTTGACCTGGCATTACGGGAACTTGTGTTTAAATATCTCTGTCAGATAGAAAGAAAGCTGCGGTAGCAAGTTCGGGTTAACTATTGCCTTCCGCTATCTGCTGCCCAGACAGAGTTTTATTGAATTCAAGCGTTCCCTGATAAAAAGTATTGCACATTACCATAAACAAAGCAGCAGGATCGGAAGGGATTCCCTGCTGGCTATGATGGGCTTTCCGGCCAACTGGGAATCCATAACACACTATCAAATGTAGTTATCCAGGCTTCCGAATTACCGGAAATACCTGCCTTTTGCGTTCGCTTTCTATTTCAAATCAAGGAATTCTTCATAAATCCGACAGACGTCCTTCGCCTGCTCTTCTTCCGGCATTTCACAGAAAATACGGATCAACGGCTCCGTTCCAGAAAAACGTCCCACTACCCAGCCGCCGTTCTTAAAGTAGACCTTGCTGCCGTCCAGATAGGATACGTGATCCATTTCATAGGGAAGCTCAGGAAGGAGTCTGTCTTCCAGAAGGATTTTGTGCACGGCATCCTTTTTCTCCTGGTTGAACTTGTAATCCCGCTCTTCCATATAAATTTTGCCGCATTCCGCTTCGATATCGGCATAGATCTGGGACAGCTTTTTGCCGGTCACGGCTATCATTTCCACAAGCAGGCAGGCGGCATATACGCCGTCCTTTCCATGGATATGGCCTCTTACGGTCAGGCCTCCGGAGGATTCGCCGCCGATAACGGCATCCGTTTCCGTCATCTTGGCGGAAATGTGTTTGAAGCCTACCGGAACCTCATAGCATTTTTCCCCGAATTTTTCCGCCACCTTATCCAGCATATGCGTGGTGCATATATTGCGGACAACAGGGCCGTGCCAGCCTTTATATTTCACAAGGTAATAGTACAGCAGGACCATGATATCGTTGGGATGAAGGAATTTGCCCTTATCGTCGATGACTCCCAGCCGGTCCGCGTCCCCGTCCGTAGCGATTCCGATGTCGCATTTGCCGTCCAGGACGAAATTCTGCAGAGGACGCAGGGTTGCCGCCGTAGGCGCGGAAAAATTCGAGGAGGCGGCGGGTTCCCCGCCGTAGGCGCGGGAAGCTTCCCGCCGAACAGGGTATCGTGGCGCTCATGGATGGTGTCCACCTCACATCTGGCGGTGAGAAGGATGGTCTTGATAGAGGTTTCGCTCACGCCATACATGGGATCCAGGGCGATCTTCAGCCTGCTGCTGCGGATAGCCTGCATATCGATATTGTCGATGATATTGTCCAGGTATTCATTCAGCGGATAGATTTCCTGAATCAGTCCGGTTTCCAGCGCCCTGTCGTATTCCATCGCCTCCACTTTTTCATTTTCAATGCGGCCGATATATTCTTCGATTTCATCCGTCTGCTGCGCGCTGGCATCCCTGCCGCCTGCGGTGAACACCTTGATGCCGTTATAAATAGCCGGGTTATGGCTGGCGGTAATCATCATTCCATAGGGCATTTCATGCTTCATCACATAAAACATGACAAGCGGCGTGGGCGCTGATTTATTCACAAGATATGCGGTCACTCCCTCGGCAGCGAACACCTGGCCCGCCCACTGCATGGCTTCCTTTGCCAGGAAACGCCTGTCATAGCCTATTACAATTCCTTTATCCGCGGCGTTTTCGTCTTTCATCTTCCTGCAGAGCGCTTTCGCCAGAAGCTGGATATTCGCCTTGGTGAAATCATCTCCAATCACTGCTCTCCATCCGCCTGTTCCAAACTTAATCATCGGTTTTCCTCCCTTTTCCTGAACACATTTGTATACATGCCTGTTTTGCGGCGCCTGTCAGCGGCCCATGATCACCTGTACCTGATGGGTGCTTCCTTCCGGCAGTACCGGTATGCGGTCAACCTTTTCCCCATCCAGCCGGATTTCCCTGACACCCTTCATGACGCCGTCCGGGTTTTCCACTCTTATTTCCATCCGGGCTCCGCGCCACTCACGGGTCATCCGGAATTCCTTCCAGTCTCCGGGTACACAGGGGTCAATTTCAAAATGGTCGAATTCCGGCTTCATTCCCAGCATGTATCTTGTTGCCGAGAAATAGGCCCAGCCGCCGGTTCCGGTCATAAACGGATGTCTTGCGCGTCCGAAGGCGCTGTGATCCCTTCCCATAATGAACTGGCAGTAGGAATAAGGCTCCGCCTCCCTGATTTCTATCTTATCGTTCTGGTAATACGGGCAGAGGGCATCATAAAACTTCATCGCCCGGTCTCCCCGTCCCAGCACACATTCCGCCGCCCAGGCCCAGGGATTGGGGTGGGAGAAAATAGAACCGTTTTCCTTCAGTCCCGGGTAAACCCTGGTCACAAATCCGATGTCATCATCCGGCACCGTATAGGAGGGTGCATTCAGCTGGATTCCATAAGGGGTATACAGATATTTATCCACGCTGTCCATGGCCAGCCTTCCCTTTTCCGGGCTGGCGGCGCCGGAAAGAACAGCCCATGCATTGGATTCCAGATGTACCTTGCCTTCCTCATCCCGGCTGGTTCCTATTTTCCGGCCGTTCTTCGTAATGCCGCGGATAAACCATTCCTCATCCCACAGTTCCCTGTCGCAGACCTCTTTTACGTGCTCCGCCATCTCCGTATAGGTCTTTACATCCTCTTCCCTGCCCAGGAAAGCCGCCAGTTCGATGAAACGGCTCAGCGCCCAGTAATGCAGGAAGGAAACGAGGGCGCTTTCACCGCCGCCCAGATTCAGGCAGTCGTTCCAGTCGGCGCGAAGTCCCTTGCAGATCCCGGTGCTGCCCACCTGTCTGGCACTGAAATCCAGTATTTTTTTCATATGCTCATAGACAGTGCCTTCCCCGCCGTCGGCGTAGGTAAGCTGCATATCCGCGAAATCAAATTCTCCGGTCTCCTTTATGTATTCCACCAAGGAGGACACCAGCCAGAGCGCATCGTCCGAGCAGGCGTCAGCGAGACCATGCACATAGTCATCCTTATTCGGCGTTGGGATGACTGTAGGGGATTTGAAGGGCTTGACCTCGTTGTCAGGAACAAACCACTCCGGCTGGAAAAGGTGCAGTCCATAACCTTCTGATACCAGACCTCTGCATAATTCCTCCAGTCTCTGCCTGCATTTTCCGGGATTGGAGTGAGGTATGGTCATGGCATCCTGTGCCGTATCTCTGTAGCCAAGCCCTGTCCTGCCCCCTACTTCTATGAAAGAGGCAAAACGGGAAAACATGACGTTAATTTCCGCCTGGTACAGAGTCCATGTATTAATCAAAGTGTTCATACCCTCATTGGGAGTATGAATCTGTAGCTTGCTGAATTTGCTGTTCCAGTATTCCCTGAGTTCCTCGTATGAACGATCCACAGCCTCCGGAGAATTATATTTTGCTCTCATTCTGCGGCCCGCTTCCCTGTTGCCTTCACCGAGCATGAACACGAGACGGATCTCTTCTCCAGGCTCCAGTGTGATATTTTTCTGCAGGCTGCCGCAGTGGTTGTTGCCAAGCTCAAAGGAACCGCCGCATTGGCCCTTTTCCACGGACAGCGGATTATCCTCTGTGCGGTAAGGCCCTATGAATTTATCCCGCAGGCAGTCAAATCCGTCAGGCTCAAAATTGCCGGTAAAATACTGGAAACCAAACTCTTCGTAGAAAAGATCATGCTCAATGATACCGTCCTCATAGGAAGAACCGGCACAATACATGCTCATCTGGAAATTCTGGTTGTCTGTCATGATATGGTGGAAGGAAAATTCACAATAGGAAAAGACGCTTAAATCCCGCTTCCTGTCGCTGTCGTTTTTAATTTTCACGTCCCATAGCTCCACCGGATCCTCAAGCGGTATGGAAAGCTTCTGGCTGGCGCTAATGCCTTTATATTCGCTTTCATATACAGTGTAGGACATGCCGTGGCGGCAGCGGTATGCCGCTTCCTCCAGGCTCTTTCCCACGGGCTGCCAGGATATGCTCCAGTAATCCCCGTCGGAATTGTCCCTTATGTACACATAATGCCCCGGCCGGTCCATGGGAATGCTGTTTCCGCGGAAACGGGTGATGCGGTGGTACTCCGGCGTCTTGTAGAACATATATCCGCCTGCCGTATGGTTCACCACGGCACACATGTCCTTCAGCCCCAGGTAATTAGTCCAGGAGGCGGGCAAATCCACCCTGTTTATCACATATTCTCTTTTTTCATTGTCAAAATGTCCATATTGCATAGCAATCCTCCATATGCGGCGTATTATTGCGCAGTGAATGTCTTATTAAATTTATTATAATGGCTCACGGTCAATCCGGCTATAGTCAGATATGTGATATTTTGTATATAATTGTTCTCGTCCAGCCTGGTTTTTGTATTTTTATGTGCATTATTTTAGGGTTTTCCATAGGGTCTGTACGGCACCTCATATAAATGAACAATTGACAGGAATGCCGTTTACAGCCGGAAAAGGACATAAATCAGGCCCCCATCCGGACAGGAAATCATCCTGTCGGCCGGGAGCCTTCTATTATAATATAAGATAACCTTCCGTATATTCAGGCGGAGCTTACGGATTCCATCATCCTTTAACAGATCCGATCATAACCCCTTTTACAAAATATTTCTGGATAAACGGATAAATGCACAGAACCGGAACCGTGGACACAATAATCGCACTGTATTTCAGTGTCTGTGACAGCTGCATCTTTGCCTCCGCCTGTGCGGCATCCAGTCCCTGCATGTTGTTCAGGCTCATTTTATTGGACATCAGCAAATCCCTCAGGAAGGACTGAAGCGGCATCAGTTCCTTGTCATTCAGATAAATCAGCGCCGTGAAGAAATCATTCCAGTGGCCTACGGCATAATACAGGGCGATAACCGCTATGATCGGCTTGGACAGAGGAAGGACGATTTTCATCAGGAACTGGAAGGTATTGGCTCCGTCCAGTTCCGCCGCCTCCTGCAGGCTGGAGGGAATGCTGTTCACAAAATAGGTCCTCGTTATAATGACATTATAAATGGAAACAGCTCCCGGTATCATCATTGCCCAGGGGGTATTCAGAAGATGCATTTTGCTCACCACCAGATAGGTGGGAATCAGGCCTCCGCTGAAATACATGGTGAGCATGAATATAAACATCAGGAAGTTGCGCGGGACAAAATCCTTTCTTGACAGCGGATAAGCCGCACATATGGTCATGACCAGGTTGATAAAGGTACCAACCACCGTGTAAATGATCGTGTTCTTATAACCGGTCCAGATCATCTTATATTGTGAAACGGCCTCATATGCCGACAGGGTAAAGCCCTTGGGAAGCAGGATGACATTCCCGTTCCATACCTCGTTGGGATTACTGAAGGAGGCTATGACCACAAACCACAGCGGCCAGAGAAAAATCACCAGAAGGGCCAGCATAATAATGATATTGACAATATCAAAAACCCTGTCCGAATAGGATTTTTTTATTTTTTCTGTTTTTCCTTTATTCACTTTTTTCCCCTCCTAAAACAGACTTTCTTCTGTAAATTTCTTACAGATCTGGTTTGCCGCAACAATCAGTATCATATTGATAACCGAATTGAAAAGGCCTATTGCCGTGGAATAGCCATAATCGCTGTTAATCAGGCCGACTTCATATACATAGGTGGATATAACAGAGGCGGCCTGTTTATTCAGGGTATTCTGAAGCAGGAAGACTTTTTCAAAGCCCACGCTCATCAGGGAGCCCATCTGAAGGATCAGAAGCATGACAATGGTCGGCTTGATGGAGGGAAGATCTACATGAAGGATCCGCTGCAGCTTGTTGGCTCCATCCACAATAGCAGCTTCATGCAGCTGGTAATCCACTCCGGACAGGGCCGATATATAGATGATGGAGCTCCATCCCATCCCCTGCCATACGCCGGTCCATACATAGATCGATTTAAACAGCTCCGGTTTTCCCAGGAAATCAACGCTTTCCATTCCGAAAAAGCCTCTGATCGTATTGAAAATCCCCGTATCCGGATTCAGAAAAATAGTGATCATACCGCACATAACTACGGTCGAGATAAAGTAAGGCGCATAAGAAACCATCTGCACCGTTTTTTTCAGATATTTGTTCTTCAGGTAATTGAGCATCAATGCGAAAATAATAGGAATGGGAAAGCCGACCAGAATACTGTAAACACTGATTCCTATTGTGTTTTTGAGCAGCAGTCCGAAATTATAGCTGCTGAAAAAACGGGTGAAATTTTCCATTCCAATCCATGGGCTTCCCCAGATTCCCTTTTTGACTATATAATCCTTAAATGCCAGCTGGATGCCGTAAATCGGCGCATATGCAAATATAATATAATAAACGACCACCGGCAGAATCATCACATAGAGAATCCAGTTTTTTCTCATGTCCTTCAGCAGGCGGACCGGCAAGCTCTCTGTCTGTCTTCCTGCAAATCCTGCCTTCTTCTCTGCGGCCATTTTTCCCTTGGTCCCTGCAGCCATTGGTTTTCCCCCTTTGAATTTAATTTTATTCCTGGCAAAGATAAGGCCGCTACAGCATTCCGCAGCGGCCTTATGCGTTTCTCTGTAATTCTCTTTACTTTCCTATGGCTTCCTTATAGGTATTTTTATAGATTTCTTCCAGCTGGCCTCCGCCCATGTTTCCTACGGTTGCCACATATTCATCCCAGCTGTCCTCCAGATTGAGTTCTCCGGTAGCGACCTGTGCCACGTACTGGTCTATGTATGCGTCAATGTCAGGCTTAATGGTTGATATGGTCTTGGCATCGCCGTCACTGTAGCGCATCATCGGCAGCGGAACAGCGCCTTTTGCAGCGACCTTGGCTCTTTCTCCGTTCAAATATACTTCATCCGGATCAACCTTTTCAGACATCTTGTCAAACCAGAAATCAGGCTGGATGGAAGGATGGTATGCCGCTCCCTGAATGGTAGAGCTGGAACGTACAGTCGCAATATCGTCGCCGTATCCCTGGCCGACAATCCATTCCCAGTTTCCGTCCTCATCCATCTGCCAGGTCTTTCCTTCTATACCGAGCCATGTCAGGATACCGCCTTCTTCCGTATAGAACTGATCCGCCCATGCGATCAGGACCTCAGGATCCTTACAGGTGTCCGTCAAAACCATGGTTCCGGGAACAATACCGGTACCGAGAGGATAAAGCCCGTCTTCAAAGGGTGTGAGGGCGATGTAATCGTCATCGTTGTCTCTTCCGACCGTAAGGAATGCGCCTGCATCAAAGAAGCTTCCCAGCACATCGCCGGACTGGCCGATGGCTCCCTGCTGTTCATGCTTCTGGGTAAATGCATTCTTGTCAAGCAGCCCTTCCTGGTAAAGCTTTGCCACATATTCCACATATTTCTTAAAGGTTTCGGAAGTGGGGATATAGGTCAGTTCCCCGTCAATCACAGCGGTTTTGGTTTCATAATCATAAGGGATGCCAAAGTAAGCAAGCAGCAGATCCGGTTTCACCACATCGGTTGCGGTCAGAGGTATCTCATCGTTCGGATCCCCGTTTCCGTTCGCATCCTCTTCCTTGAATGCCTTCAGCACCTCATACAGCTCATCCAGGCTCTTCGGCTCCTGCAGGCCCAGATTGTCCATCCATCTTTTATTGATCCAATAGGTTGTCATCGCACCATTCTGTCTCTCGATGCCCGGCAGGGAATAAATGTGTCCGTCTGAGGATGTGAGATAATCCCAGCCGTCCATTTCATCCAGCCTTGCGCTGAGATTGGGCGCATACTGTTTGATCATATCCTCTAACGGAAGGAACAGTCCCTGTTTTCCGTATTTCTCCAAATCATTCGCCTCAAAGCCTGCCTTGAAAAACATATCGGGATATTCCCCGGAAGCAAGAACCAGGTTTCTTTTTTCTTTCAAATCCGCTCCCATAACAGATTGGAAATTAAATTTCAGGTTGGCGGCTTCCGTTACGGTCTGCATGGAAATATTATCCTGCAAATCGTATTCCTGATTCAAAATGGCAAATACACTGTATTCCTTTGTCTCTGCCAAAGGGAAGGTTATGGCATCACCGGACGCCTGGCTTTCCCCTGTGTCTGCCCCTCCGTCCGCAGTTCCCTCAGCCGTCTTGCTGCTTTCCGGGACAGCTGCCGCATCCGATGTTTCTTTTGCTCCTCCGCAGGCTGTCAGAGAAAACGTCATTGCAAAAGCACAGAACAATGCCGTAAGCTTTTTCATGTTCATAAGTAATACCTCCTGTTTTTTGTCAATACCTTTATATGCCCACTCATCTGTCATTCGGAGGCGCCTCTCCATTGCTTTGTGAGCCTGGCTCTATTATAGGTACTACAAATCTATATCATCAAGATACATGATTCTGCCATTAACAAATAAATTCTGTATTCCTCTTTTGCCGCCTGAAACCCGCTTATTTCCGGCATTTTCGCCGTAAACATACAAATAACAAAAAAATTATTTAAAAACTGTTCCGTCCGCCCGGGCAGGATAAGCGGTTCCCGATATTGCGCCTAATTTCCATTTATTGTATGATAATCATATATTTTCTGATATACAAAGGAGACCCTATGAAATACACGGCCCGTCTTTTTTCAAGCAGCAAAAATACTACGCTCATTAAATATTTTTTATCCTACTTCATCATTCTGAGCATTCTTTTCCTTGGCTTCTTCCTCGCCGTCCGCCTGCAGCTGAATCATATTTACTTTAAGGATCTGAAGGATCAGACCGATAAACGTCTGACAAACGTCATGCTCCAGCTCGATGACGATCTGTCGGATGTCAATCAGGTGCATTCCCTGCTTTCCAATGATATCAATCTTGTTCTTTCCCGTTATAAAAATGAAAACTGGTACAACTATCAGGCCGCCCAGCGTATGAATGAATATACGGTGAGCAACAGTTTTATAGATACCATTGTCTATGTGGACAATAAAACGGACAGTATTCTATCCTCCGGCAAGCATGTTTATAAGGAGGACGGTATCTATTATGTATATACCGGCACCCATTACCTTCCTTTTCCCATGATGCAGTATACGGACTCCAATAAAAGCCAGCTCATTTTTCTGTCTGACGAAACCTCCAGCCTGCTTCTCTATCTGCCTTACAACAGCAATGTGGAATCCTACTCCATTTTCTATGTCATCAGTGCCAAGGATCTTCAGACAACCCTGGAAACAGGCAGTTTTAACGGCATCACCTCCGTTTGCCTTGTCACCTCGGACAACCGGATAGTTTCCGGCATTCATACGGATACCATCCGGCCCTATCTGGACGGCCTGGTAAAAGAACCCGGCTGCTACCCCATTGACTCCGACGACAGCATGTTTGTATACAAAGGCCTTCCCAGCGATCTGTCCCTGCTGGCGCTGTCCTCCAACAAAGCCATACTGGATCAGGTCAGCCTGGCCTTCCGCAATACCTATATGATACTGGTTCTGCTGGCCGCCTGCGGGATCATCCTGATCCTTTGTTCCATGCGGATCACCTACTGGCCCCTTCACAGGCTGCTCACCAAGCTGGTGGACAAGCCCCTTCCGGGCCGCAGCTATGTGGATCAGATAGATGCCGCCTTCACCACAGCGCTGTCCGAAAAGAAGGAGCTGCAGAAAAAACTGGATAAATACAGGCTGTCCATGCAGAAATCCATTCTGGATTCCATCGTTTCCGACAGCAGCAATTCCAAAATGAACGGAATCATGGATATTGATCAGTTTTTCAGCGACGAACCGGACAACATGATTTTTGTAATTAAAATCAGCCTTCCCAGAAAAAATTTCAATGCCAATGAGGTTGTGGAATATCTGGAGAACGCCCTGCCCGATAAAAATTCCTGCGCCCTGCTGGAAGCCGGCAAAACACATGGGATATTCATGATAAATTATCCGGGGATCGAAGACAACAAGGACGAGGTCATCCGCCTTCTCCTGTCGGACTACTGCCGGGAAACAGGATGTGCGGCGGCCGTGAGCAACGGAGCCTCCTCCCCTCTGGAAATTCCCTACCTTTATGAAAATGCCCTGCTTGCCGATAAGTACCGGCAGGATGCCGCAGTGGTCTCCTATACGGAAATCGCTCCCCTGATACCCTCCCCTTCCAATCTGGCTTATCCTTACAAAAATCTGGATGCCCTTGCCCTATGCCTGAAAACGCCAGATTTCAAACAGGCCCATGAACTGAAAAAAGAGCTCTTTTCCCAGATCGACAGCGCCTCTGAAAACGGAACTCTTTTTCCCGACTTCTTTATCCGGTGTGTCTTGATCGATATCCTGACTATCATCATCAATGCCATGAACCGGATGAATATTAAATTTAAAAATTACAGCGATCTCTATTTTGAAACGCTGTATTTATGCCGCAGCTGTCCTTATCAGGAAAAGGGGGGAGAAATTTCCCGGAATGTGGATGAACTCCTGGCCACCTTCGAGGCGGAATATGCCAATTCCGCCGTGCACGCTTCCCAGATAATGGAGATTCTGCAGGAATGCTATACCTCGCCCGATTTCTCCATTTCCGTACTCGCGGATAAATTCGAGGTCAGTATTGCCTACATGAGTTATCTTTTCAAAAAGAAATTTGATAAGAATTTTTCCGATTATCTCTGGGAGCTGCGTCTGGCCAAAGCAAAGGACATGCTTCTTAATACAAGCATGCCCATTGATCAAATCAGTGTATGTGTGGGATATCTTAATGTCTCCAGCTTCCGCCGGAAATTCAAGCAGGAAATCGGAATTACTCCTTCCCAGTTCCGTAACGGGAAGGGCTGATTCTGTTGGTACCGGCTTCGTGCATAAGCCAAAGCGGCGGCCGGGGATTGGGACATTTACGAAGTTGGTGTCATTCCTTCCTGTGAAGCTCCAGGGTAAGCTTGTTTCCTGTCAGGATCGGGCCGGAAATATCCGTCTGTGCTCCATTGACTGTCATGCAGCGGGCAAATCCGTACTCCTCCGGGATGACGGCTTCAATCTGATAGCCCTCCGGCGCGCTCATTTCCATACGGATTCCTTCATCGCCCAGGCTCCAGAACGCGCTGATGCGTCCGTCCGCGGTATCCATGGTTCCTTTTGCCCATCGCAGGCTGCCCGGACGGGGTGCGAAACGCACTCTTTTATTTTCTCTGTCCGGAATCTCCATTCCCAGAAATACCCGCATGACAATCGCGCCGTAATAGGCGCCGAAGCCATGGTTTCTGCTGTCCGTTCCGCTGAGCGTCTCCCAGAAGGTTCCCGGATCCTGTGACAGCATATAGCCGCACAGGTGCTTCATTTCTTTTTCCAGCAAAGCCGTTTCCCCATAGCGGGCCAGCAGTTCGAACCTCATCATATATCCGAAGAACACACCGCAGTTTCCTACTCTCAGGTGTGCGGTCCCTCTGTACTTTTCAGGGCAGGGGCCATATTCCTCCTTCAGTATTTTCCACAGGGCAGACGCATCCTTTACGGACAGAAGCCCCGTCCAGAAATAATAATACTGCGCGGCTTCGCTGTATGCGCCGTTTCCCGTTAATCCATCCTCCGTGACCGTCATGGAATCCGGCAAAAAGGGATACATGGTGAACAAATCGTTCCTGCTGCCCTTCACCTTATCATAAAACTTACGGAACACAGCGCGGACGTGTTCCGCTTCCTCTATATAATCCGTCCTGTGATACATTTCTCCCAGGCGCTGCAGGGTGAATGCATAAAGGCCGTTTGCCGCCGTACAGATGGGGGCCGTATGGGACGTATCGTTGGATTGGGACCAGTCGATGAACATGGAGCCGGGGATGTTTTCCAGTATCCCGAGGCTGTTTTTATAAGCCTGGGAAGCCTCCAGGAACAGGCTTACACGTTCTCTGTAGGCCTCCTTCATTTCCTCGTCCCAGGTCCTCCTGTAGTAATCCGTCAGCTCCAGCAGCAGAAACAGGTTCCAGGAATACATCATGCACGGATCTTTCCTGGCTCCGCCGCTGCAGCAGGCCGGGAACGAACCTTCCTGCATCACGGAATAATCCGCCGCGAGGAAATCCGTAAGCATACTGCGTTCCAGGGTCGTATCGGAAAGCAGCATGGATGCCGCCCTGCCCGTCCAGTAGCTGTCACCGGCCCAGCCTCCCCGTTCCCGCTCCGGGGAATCCAGGAAGAATGCCAGGGAATTCGTCAGCAGAGTCCGTCTTGCCCCTTCATAAATGCGGTTCATCTCCTTGTCGGAACAGACAAAACCGGATGCCGGGGAATCCGGGAAATGATAGGTGCGCACGTAAAGCCAATCCAGGGAAACACTTTTTCCTCCCCGGAATATAACCTTGATGTATTTCATGAAATGCGGCTCCATCGCTTCAAAGGCAAAGCTTCCGCCCTCCGAATGCAGACGTATCACGCGGTTAACGTTATCCGCTTTTACCGGAAGCAGTCCGCGGCCGTCCAGATAATCATTCCAGAGAATATCCACCGTGACCGGCCCTTCCGATGAAAAAGCGATGCCGATAAATCCCGTTTCCGCCTCCTCCATGACAAATTCCAGAACCGCGGGAGCTTCATGTCCGGAAAGCTTATAGATACGTCTGCCGTCCGTACCTTTTTCTTCCTCCAGCCTTCCCTCATAAACCGTATCTTCCAGAAGGGAATCTTCGTACGCGGGCCGCTTCATCCCTTTTCCTCCGCAGCGGGAGATATAGGCATCCGATTCCCACCAGCTCTGTGCTTTCCATTCTTCCGGGCGTTCCCGGAGGCTGTAAACGCCAAGCATCCGAAAGCCTTCCCGAATGCTGAAATCCGGCATGGCCGTGCCTCTTTCCCTGATTATCCTCTCTTCTCCCGTCTCCCGGCAGGCGGCTGCCCCGGGAATTGCTCCTGTCCTCCATGCGGTATATGCTTCATCCAGACGATAGGCCTCAAGAGGGACTCTCCGGCCAAAGGACAGAGTTTCCGCTTCACAGTCCTTCTGTGTCAGCAGGCCACAGGTAAAACCGGCATCTCCTGTCGCGCAGATCACCTTGTTCTCCTCTGTGAGTTCGGCGATCAGGCAGGAGGTCTCATGTGTCGCATAATTATTTTCCGAGGGTACATAACCAATCACCTCCACAGCCAGCCGGTTAAGCCCTTCTTTGAGCCCTTCCAGCCGGTATCGGTCCGCTTTCAGCATGCCAAAGGGCGCAGGCGCCGGGCCCGCTCCCAGGAATACGCCGTTTATATATGCTCTGTAAAAAGTATGTGCGGCAATTGCCAGCTTATAGGTCTTGCCAGGCTGCGCCGTAAAATTACACCGGAACGCCGCCAAAGTATCCGGCTTAGCTTCCATTCCCGGCACAAAGACCGGCCTTGCCTTCTGAAATATTTTCTTTTCCATTCCCTCTCCCTCTGTGCGCCCGGGGCGCACGTATCACAAGCCGTTTCCTATCCGGGTCAGGAAATGACGGTCACTCCTGCCGGCGCTTTTATTTTGGACTCTATGCTGCCGTCCTTCTTTTTCTTATGGGAAATTTGGACAACGCCAAAAGGAGTGGGGAAGGTTCCCTTCGCCCATGATAAATTTCCCAGGTGGGGCTTTATTTCAAGCTTGGTACAGCCAGGCTCCATTATCCTGACGCCCAGGACATTTTCGGTCAGCCAGGGGGTGACGCCGGACGCCCAGCCGTGACAGAGACTGTGGCGGTATCCCTTGTAGCAGTAATCCCCATAGGTTCCGTGCACGTCAATTTCCCCTTCCTTCGGGAACCGGTCGATAGGCGCCGCCCCTTCCATCCATTTCACATCGAAATCCTCCCAGAAGGTGGTAGCCCCCAGTTCCAGCATTCCGCCCCAATAGTCGCGGATACATGCGAGGCACCCTTCATAATCCCCCGCCATCGCACGGGCGGTCAGGATATAATAGCCCATAAAGGTGGACATCCCTTCCGCGCCCCCTTCTGCGAGAACGCTTCCGTTCATTTCTTCCGCATCCCGAAGCCCTGCGAGTACAAGCAGTGCCGCAGCCTGCTTGGATCCGCCCGCATCAGCCGGGAAACAGGCCAGCCTTTCCATATCCCGGGCGCATTCCTCCGCAGGCCCCTGCTTTCCCAGCGCCCTAAACAGCTTCCGCAGGCTGTCCGCCGCAAGCAGGTGAATGGCCTGTACACCGGCGTCCACCACATCAGGCCTGTCACTGGACGGCCAGTCCAGGAAACGGCCTTCCGTCACCGTATCCTTTCCCTTTTCATCGATGCATTCCGAAAGCTGCCTGCTGATGCCTTCCAGATATTCCTCCTGGCTCCGCAGCCATTCCAAGTCGCCCGTATACATGAACCAGTCATGTACAATAATGGCATACCACATGGTATAGCTTGCCATTCCGTTCATCCAGCCGGGAAGAGGCGTCTCTTTCCTGATAAATTCAAGACTCCTGGCAACAGACGCGTCCGCTCCGAAAACGGTTCGGATTGTCAGTGTTTCCGGATGCATATCTCCCACCCACACCAGCCGGTCCCTTTTAATCCCGTCCCAGATATATTCCTGCATATTCAGATGCACCGTGTAGGCTCCCACGTCCCAGATACGGTTCAGAAGCGGATCGCTGCAGGAAAAACTGCCCAGATAGGGAGCATCCTTATATACCAGCACCGCGGCTATTGACTTGAGGGAAAGACTGGCGTTCTCCTCCTCCAAATCAATTCTCACGAAACGGAAGCCTGTTTCCCCAATCCGGTTCATGCTCATCATCCCGATTTCCGTACGGATGTCCCTTCTCGCATGATCGTTGGTGGCATTGCCTTCCCCTCCGGGCTCGCTCATGGCCTCCATTACGGATTCCCCGAACCGGATCCGGACCCTCGCCCCCCTGTCCGTACTGTCCTTCCAGGCAAGAATGCGGATACCGCCGTGTATCTCATAGCCGAAATCCAGCAGAAGGGAGACCTGCCCGTCCGTGCTGTCCATTACACAGTCATCCCATGCCGCCAGAGATATCTGGGATTCCCTTTCCTTCAGAAGCACTTCCTCATTGCTTATTTTTCCCTGTTTCCACACAATCCTGTGCGGAAGCAGATATACACTCTTCCTTTCATCGGGATGAAGGGTATCCTTTGTCTCCTTATCCATAATCCTGAAAATGGTTCTGTCATTCATCTGCGGTTTCCTTTCTTTCCTTCCATATTACCGGCTCCTTCAGAAGTCCCTGCTTTATCAGTACATAGGAATCTCTCCAGGACTTCCCCTCTGTCACAAAATTTCCGGGCCCGTAAGCCGTATCCACGGCCGGCCACTGATGCAGCGGCCCGAAGGTATTCCTTCTGCCGAAGACCAGTTCGATGGCCTGCGGATCTTCACTCACAGCCTCATAGGGAGCCTGCATGATCAAAGCGTCTTCCCTGCCTGTCACCCTGACACAGGCTGCATTCGTTCCCGCAGCCCGAATTTTATAAAGCCCTTTTTCCAAATCCGGAAGGAAATAAAGGATACGGCCGGAATAAAAGGGAAGTCCCTGAGTTGTGATGTCTCCTGCTTTCAGCTTTTTGGGAAGTGTGGTCAGCACAGCCTTTTTCTTACCGCCGTCCAGTCTCACGCCAAAGTCTCCCAGAAGGTACACCGCTTCGATTCCGCAGGTTTTATAATAAGCATACGTAATCCGCAGAACATTGACGCCCTCATGGATACAGCCTGACGGCAGGATGATTCTGTCAAAACAGCTGTCCAGCCATTTACCCTCCGCCTTCAAAGGAATCTCCGTCTCTCCCAATGCAATGCCCGTCACATGCTCCAGATCTTCCAGGGCGAGGGAACATTCCCGGGGGATATCTTCCGCTTCGAACCGGTATTCCATGGTAATCACAGACAGCGGTTGTGCAGGTATCCCGTTTTTCTTCTCCTCATACCAGGGCTGCAGCATTTCTCCGCCGCGCCAGGGGATTCCCAGGATATCACGAAGCTCCCTGTCTGCCTTCAATACCTCACGGCAGGGCAGCCTTCTTCCATCCGCCAGCGTCACCTGCACCATATCCAGCACACATATATTTTCCTCCGACAGCTGATAGTCATATTCCTCCGGAAGGCAGGATATTTTTTCCCAGCTGTGCTTTTCCGGTTCGGGGTATTCCCTGTATTGATCGGTGACCACAAGGAGCTTCTCTTCCCCTGCGGCGAAGGTAAGGGGGATTTCCATCCTTCCCTCCTTCTTCCTGCAGCCGCAGGCATATATATTTCCGCTCTTTGCATCCCAAAGCTCCGGATAACCGTCACCTTCCAGGGACAGTGTTATTTTCCCCGCGGCGCGGTCCCGATCCATATTCAGCAGAAAGATAAATGTTTCCTGACCGGATTTTCTCATCTGTACGGCAATACGGGAGGCATTTTTCCCTGTCAGCTCCGCCTGCTGCGCCAAGCAGCTGTCCACGATTTTTTCTTCCTCAAAGGGGATCTGCTGTGCACGCCGGGCCAGTTCCCGCACCTTTTCGGAGGGCTTCACATCCACATAACCGGGGGCCTCTCCGGCAAAGACAAGCCTGCCTCCCTGTTCCCTGTATTCCTCAAGCAGTTCCCAGGTAGAGGTGCGCATCGTCTCCATTCCGGCTACAAGCACCGTGTGATAGGCACATTTGCCCACACAGAGCATGCCGTCTTTCACACGCCCATACCGGGCGAGAATATCTTCTTCTCCATAATCAAAATCAATATGATTGTCCGTCAGGATCCGGAAGGTATCCCGATATCTTTCTTCCAGCCGATTGATGCCCTCCCGGACAGATTCCAGGCCGCGGAAAGCCCCGCTGCGGGAACGCGCCCATACACTCTCTATGGGATTGATCACCAGGACGCCGCAGACCGGATCCGCATCGGCCATAAGCACATTGATCCTGGAAAAATAATCTTCCAGGTTCCGGTATTCCGGATACCATGCGCTCTGGAAAAAGATGCTGGCGGGATAATCCCGTTTAGCCTCCCCTTTCATCGTATACCAGGAAAGATGGGGGCAGCGAAGGTTGATGCCGAACAGCGCCTGCCAGTCGCCGACCTGCTTATAATCCTCCAGATCCATCTGCCAGCCGGTACAGCCGTACAGCTCGGAAAGCACCCACTTTTTATCCAGCTGCCTCGCCACGGAGGCTATCTGCTTCACTATCCACCAGTTGTCGTTTTTCTCGGTCAGAACATCCACTCCCGGATAATCCATATATTCATAGAAGCGCATCAGGGAACCCTGCATCACAGTCTGGGCCGTCAGGCTGTCTTCATGAAGGACATGGCCGGTAAACAGCAGCTTATTCTCATGGCACCAGTTCTGGATTGGCTGCGCAAAATTCTCAAGGAACAGTTCCTGGCACAATTCGATGTAATCTCTGGACGCTGCCGACAGCTCCTCCCCTGTATACCGGAAAAACAGCTCCGGGAGCCTTTCCTTTAAGTCATATCCGAAACGCTTCTTAAATTCAGCAAACAGGGCGGGGGTATAAGGCACCGCCGTTTCTTTTCCGCCGGAAAACACGGAGAAAAGGGGGCCTCTGTGGGGTTCATCCGTAAAAATGCCGGGAATGCTTTCTCCCAGCCGCGCTCCGCATTCCCGGGCGTAGCGCTCATGGGTAAGCTGAATATATTGCTCTACAGCGGGTCTGCTCATCGTATCCACGTAAGTGAATTCGTTATAATTATCGCTGCATTCCGCCAGGATGACTCCAAAAACAACCGCAGTCTCATCTTTTTCCGGAAGCTCTTTTCGCTTTAAAGGACGTACCTTCCGCATATCACCGTCTTCAAATACTATGGCAAAGGAAGCGACGTCCTTCTCCGTCCCCGGATATTCCGCCCACTCCTGTGCGGTATACTCTCTCGTTTCCAGGAAAGAAGCCCGGTATTCTTCCGTTTTTGTCACCATACCTCCCGCCGATCCGGAGGGCCACCGGTCCTCATCATACAGCCAGGCCTCCATTCCTTTCTCCGCCGCATAATCCGCGCAGCGGTTTATCAGGCGGAACCATTCCTCCCCCAGATATTCCGTCTCCAGCCCGGTTCTGGAATGCATGAAAAAACCGCTGAAACCCATCTGACGGAAAATATCGATCTGACGCAGCAGCTCCTCCTCCGTCAGTTTTCCGTTCCATGCCCAGAACGGCCTTCCCCGGTATTCACCCGCAGGGTTTTCAAAAAGCTTCTCTCTGTCCTCGATCCTCATCATAATCCTCCCTCTTTCCAGTCCATTTCTCCGGAACCGGCAATCCCGGCATACCATCTGCCGCTGTCTTTTACCGTTCTTTTCTGTGTGTCAAAATCCACATGCACCAGCCCGAACCGGCTTTCAAAGCCGGCGCACCATTCCCAGTTATCCAGCAGCGACCAGACATAATATCCCCTGATATCCGCGCCTTCCTCTATGGCTTTTGCAATCCAGTACAGGTTTCCCCTGATATATTCGATCCGCTGCTCATCCCGGATGCGTCCGTCTTCCTGCACCTTTTCATTGCAGTTGCAGGTGCCGTTTTCCGTTATGTATATAGGAATCGTAAGCTGATAATCCTTTTTCAGCATTTCCACGGCTTCATAAACGGCTTTCGGGTAAAACTCCATTCCATTCTCCATGAAATTCCCGCCGTTTTTCTTCCGATCCGGCGCCGACTCCGGTTCCGCGCAGTCTAACACCCGGTTGTAGCAGTTCAGCCCGAAAAAGTCCAGAGGCTGGTGTATCCGTTCCATATCACCGTCTTTTATGACAGGCATGCAATCCTTTTCTTCCATATACTGCAGCAGTTCCTGGCGGTAGCAGCCCTTGAATATGGGGTTTAAGTAGGAGCGGAATGTCTTTTCATTTTCAAGACGGGCTATTTCACAGTCTTTTTCATTGTCCGGGCGCAGGGGATAATGCTGCCATACATCCACGACTATGCCGGCCTTGCTGTCCTTCAGATTTTCCTGACGGAAACGTCTGATTCCTTCCCCATGGGCAAGAAGAATATGATGATTTGCCTGCCTTCCGTATTTTTCCAGCTTAAACCCCGGCGCAAAACCGCCCAGTGCATATCCCACATAGGTTGCAATCGGTTCATTGACGGTTGCCCAGAGCGGAACCGTATCCCCGAATTCCCGGTACAGTATCGATGCATATTCTCCATACCAGTCCACAACATCCCTGTTAAGCCACCCGCCCAGCCGTTCCAGCTCATAGGGCAGATCCCAGTGGTAAATGGTGGCGTTGGGAACCAAATCCCGTTTCCGCATCCCGTCTATGAGTCTTTTATAGAAATCGATTCCCTTCCGGCTGATCTTGCCTTTCCCCTCCGGCAGAATTCTTGACCAGGAAAAGGAAAAACGAAAACTGTCCAGATTCATCTGCTTCGCCAAATCCAGATCCTCCTCATACCTGTGATACATGTCGCAGGCCTTTTCCGGGGTGGAACCATCCGCTATACTGCCCGGTATCCGGGAAAAGGCATCCCAGATCGACAGCCCCCTGCCATCCTCCCCGGCCGCACCCTCCAACTGGGCGGCACTGGTGGCCGTGCCAAATATAAAATCTTTAGGAAACCTTATCTTTTCCATAGGAATCCTTTCCTCCTTTATCAAAAAATTCTCTGTCTTCACCGCCCTCCAGCCGCGGTATCGGCGCAATACTTCCGTATTATCTCTAATAGTATCAATACCCGGGAAGGAAAACAACTCACAAGATTTTATCTTCCCTTTGAAATAATGTTTCCCTGCGTACAATATTTTTATATTTATTAAGAATGATGTACGCAGATATGGACGGAAGGCGCTCCGTTCCGCCCTTTTCCGATATACCTGAGCGTGTTCCTCCTTCCTTTTTTATTTTTTGCGCACAAAAAAGCCCCGTCAGATATTCCAACGGGGCGTATTGCAAAAATTCTGTCAGCGTTCTTCCTGCAAACAGGAAATAAGGGCCTGAGGATTGATAACATGAAAGGTGTAGCTTTGACTGCCTCCCGGCTGCATGCGGGTAATTTCCGTGGATGTCTCCATAGCCGCATGGTAAAACTCCTCCGGGGTCATATCCGGCCTGACCTGGCAGCAAAGTGTATAAACTCCTGCCACATAAGGCACAGTCCAGCTCCAGCCTCCGTCGGCATAATAAACATATGTATCTCCCGACATATCCGCTGTGGTACGTCCGTCCATGGGAACCAGAAGGGAATTGGCAAACATATCCGGGCTGGACCACTGCCAGGCACCCAGCGTGTAATTATCAACGGAATCCGGATCAGCAGCGGGATCTATTTTCCCCAGCCCCGCAAAGGGCGCTTCTGTCTGATAATCGGAAAAGAAATCGTAATTCTGTTCTGTGGAAGTGGTAAGCACAAATATCCCTTCCTTTTTGGCCCTCTCCACAGCGTCAAGCATTACCTGCAGCCGTTTATCCTCTTCCTCATCTCCGGTAAAATCATAGCCTCTGGCTATGGCAATCACCCGTATTTTATCGTTTTCAGGCAATGTCTTGTTCACCTCAATAATCCGGTCAATCACGCGGGCATATTCCTCCCATGCAAGATTATTTTCCCCGTCCTCTTTCCAGCTTAACACATTATCCAACCCCCAAAAGTACAGCTTCGCATCCGGAGCCACACCGCAGCTGTCTCCCACAGACAGAGAAGCAAGCGCGGCAGCATGCATGGAACCCGTCTGATTAGGTGTGACATGCATTTCTTCATAAAGAGCCAGCTTGGACGCATATTCCGGATGTCCGGTATAAAGGACCTGATCGATCACCGCGATAGATACGCCCTTTCCCGTGATCCCCTGTTCATGCAGGGCTTCCACACCCAGTCCGGGCTTTTTCCCTGCTTCCAGATATTCTTTGGCAGGAAAGGTATCCGACATTTCTTCCGGGAAAACCGTCTCTTCGTTAAAGGTAATATTGGGAACACAGCCCTCCAGAAGCGCCTTCTCCTTTTTGTCCATATTTCTGCAGTCATACCAGCGGATATCCGCCGTATCTTCCTTCAGAGAAATATATTCCTCTCCCCGGTATATCCGGATCTCCTCCGAAGGCCCCACCTGGCGGGCAAGGCCGCTGCCAGTTTCCGTCAGGCTGTCCGTAAACTCTTCCTTATCCGATGCGGTATTTCCCGGCCCTTTTTCGCAGGAAATACAGAATGTTACCATAATAACCAGCATAAAAATCATCAGGTATCGTTTCATTTTTGCTCCTATCTGTGCTTTTTGCGCACTTATGCGGCTGAAGCCGTATACAAATCAGGAAGACTGAAATGATCTTCCCTTTCGTTCTACTACAGTAGAATATCTATGATTCATTCTATTACAGTAAAATAGAATTGTCAAGCTCTTCCTGATGCTGATCTTACCCTCTGATTTTTCCTAAAACAAAAAACTCCTGTACCTTTTCGCACAGGAGTTTCTCTTCGTATAACTTTATTCTTCCATTTCAAGAATCATTTCTTCCACAATCCCGGCCGCTTCCGCAACCAGATGGCTGCAGGGCCTGGAGGCATAATATTCCGCTGTTCTTGCAGAAGGCTTCGCACTTTCTTCCCGCTGCATTCCGGAAGACATTCCCAGAAGCTCACGGCAGATTATACTGCCTCTTCTCTCACGGAAGGCATCGCTCATTTTCCGAACCATTTCATAGGAACGGGTCTTCGCTTCCTCATCGGCAGGATCCGTATTGCCCATTTTCAGGCCGGAAAGCATGGCCATAGCCGACACAGTACCGCATACCTCACGCATCCGTCCCACACCGGCACCCATTGGCCCGGCAAGCTTCAATGCCGTCTGCCTGTCCATTCCGAAGATATCTGCATAGGTAACAAAAACAGACTGGGCACAGTTAAAGCCCGATTCAAACATATTAACTGCATCCTGTATTCTGCTTTTCATTTTCATTCCGCCTTATTTGCCTTTACCGCAGCATTTCTTGTATTTCTTTCCGCTGCCGCAGGGACAGGGATCATTGGGATATACTTTTTTATCCTTCACGATAGTTGTGGAAGATTTCTGTTCCTTGTAAAGAGCCTTCCTCGTATCTTCGTCAAAGATATCGTTCCACTCTTCCAGTTCATACAGCCAGTCAGCGCCTGCCGCTACCATATTTTTATACAGAAGGGCTTTATCAAATCCAAGGCTAACCTGGGTATCCTCTTCCATTTCTTCAATGGGATTGGATTCCGCAAGGCTGTCGTCGATTCCATCCAGGAAACCGGTCATGGTCATGATATCCACATCATATTTTTCAGCCAGTTCCTTTACGGTACCTGTAACCACCTCGTCAGGATTCTTTAAAAGCTGGGCGTAGATCTCTTTTTCCTTTTCAAAATATACTGCCCAGAGTCTCTGCAGATCTGCTTTGTTGGCTGTTTCAGAGTAAGCCATTGCTCTCCATTGTTCCAATAATGCCATTTTTATCACCTCGTCCATGTATTTTCACCGGTCAGGACCGGTTCTTTTATTCAGCATTGCTTTCTTAAGCATTGCTGCTGCAGGATTAGCCGCATCTTTCTTTGCTGACGCTCAGAATAGGAATAGTATATAACAAAATGGCGGTAAAGTCCAGCGGGTCATTGCATACTGTGGGTGGTGGTGGGTGGGCAGAAGAATCTCCTTGTGTCCCTCTCCCTGCCTGGGGCATCCCGGACTTTCTCCGGCAGCGGGTTCTATGGTCCGGCAGCTTCAGACAAAAAAAGAGGCTGTTTCTAACTATTTTGCACGCAGACTCCGCTGCCAACGCAGCTGAAACTCCTCCCTTTGGTCGTCAAACAGCGCTGCTAAGGGCGGGCAGCGGAGTCTGTGTGCAAAATAGTAAGAAACAGCTCTCTTTTTTTGAGATGAAGCTGTCGGACCATAGAACCCGCTGCCGGAGAAAATCCGGGACGCCCCAGGCAGGGAGAGGGACACAAGGAGATTCTTCTGCGGGGAAGGGTGTCGGAGTAGGGAGGTAAAAAAGATACGGGTAGATATGTGGATATAAGGGAATACAATACTATGAGAGAGAGAACGCACTTGTTGTTTTCGCTATCTTGGCGGCTATACAGGCTTATTGGAGAGTAGAAAAATTTACATCTTGATGGTAAAATGTGTAAAATAAGAAAATGGAAAATTTTAGTTTTGAGAGGTTGAGAAGATGGAAATATGGGACGGATATTGGGAAGATGGCTCGTTGGCAAATAAAGATTTAGTTCGCGGAGAACCAATACCCAATGGTTTATATCATATGGTATGTGAAATCTTAGTTCGCCATATAGACGGCGATTATTTGCTCATGCAAAGAGATTTCCGCAAACCAAATTTCGGAGGATATTATGAGGCAACCGCTGGTGGTTCTGCATTAAAAGGTGAGGACAAGATTACTTGTGCGAAACGGGAATTGCTTGAAGAAACGGGCATTACAGCGATTTTCTTAGAGGAAATAGGCCGGTATATTTCCCATGATACAATTTACTATCAATTCTTTTGTATTACGGATTGCGGCAAAACAACAGTATCACTTCAAGAAGGTGAAACAGTGGCATATAGATGGCTGACAGAAAATGAATATATTGCTTTTGTCAATTCTGTCCATATGATACCAATTCAAAAAATTCGCTATGCTGATTTCTTGAAAAAGTTAGGATACATACAAAGTTAAACGGCGATTTATAAGGGTTTGGGATGAGGCCAGCAAGCAAAAACCCGGCGCATGATCAAGGGAAGGGGTATAAAACTTTCACTGCTTTTTGTTTTCTTCGGTGCAGCGCCCTTAGCTTTTCTAGCAAATGGATTGACTAAAATCGTCGGTTTTGTTATAATGCAGAAAACCGACGATTTTAGTCGATTGTGGAGGGATATTATGCAGGATACGGAAAAGCATACTTTGATAGTAAATGCCGCCGCTGCTTTATTTGCAAAGTATGGGTATAAAAAAACTACAGTTGATGAAATTGTAGCAGAAGCGGGTATATCAAAAGGGTTATTTTACCATTATTATCAAAATAAAAAGCAGGTCTATCTTTATATTTATGATACTTATACTGCGGCTTTAAGCAAGAGTGTGGGAAAGGAGGTTGATACAAGCAATACGGACTTTTTTGACAGGCTGAAGCAGATTTCGCGTTTAAGGATAGCATTTATCAAACAATTTCCTGATTTATGGAATTTCTTATATTCTGCATATTATGAACAACACCCGGATGTAGCCTTTGAGATAAAAGATAAAAACAAAGAGCTTTTACAAAAAAGCTATGCGGGGGTTGCTGTTAATATTGACTGGTCAAAGCTGAAAGAAGGGGTTTCTCCCAATACTGCTATTGCTGCTGTCACGTGGCTTGCAGAGGGTTTTGTGCGTGAAGTCAATAGTCATGGGTTAGTCTTTGATGAAAAAATTTATTCTGAATTTGATAAGTATATCGAATTGTTAAGAACCGGGATTTATGCCCCGGAGAATGGAGGCTGATTATGCCGTACTTTGAAAATTCAGGCGCAAAGCTCTATTTTGAAGAAACAGGCAGTGGTAATCCATTGATTTTTCTGCATGGTGCCGCATGGGATATGCACCAGTGGGATGAACAGATAAGATATTTTTCTAAAGATTATAGGGTAATCGCTTTAGATGCCCGCGGCCATGGAAAATCATCCCTCCCTCCGGGAAAAGTGTCACCCGATATATTTTGGCAGGATGTAGTTGCAATGATGGATTTTCTGAGTATTCCAAAAGCAGTCATTTGCGGTCTTTCCATGGGAGGGCACGTTGCCATTCAGACAGCAATTTATGCGGCGGAGCGAGTTGAGTGTATTATACTGATAGGGGCTATATGTACCAACCGGTTTAATAATTATGAACGGATTGTTCTTCCGATTAACCGCTTTTCCTTACGCTTTATGCCTATGAGCTGGATTGCATGGAGTATATCTGCGGGTATGGGAAATTTTAACCCCGAAGCCAAGCCGTATATCCGCAGGGTTGTAGGGAGTCTCAATCATGATGCTTTTAATCGTGTTTGGAAGGCTGTAACAAGTATGGAGAGCAGGGACGGACTGTCAAAGATCACTTGCCCTGCTTTAATTCTTATTGGTGACCATGACAGCATGACACGGCGGCAGCAGCAATACATTCATGAGCATATCCGAAATTCAAGTTTAGTAATAATTGAAAATGCACATCACGGCACTAATCTGGATAATCCGGAACAGGTGGAAAAAGAAATAGAAAAATTTTTATTGGAATCTGTATAGTCTTCTTTCAGCGGGGCATACTGTTATTATCATCGGAACCCCCTCCTTTGATGATTCATGAATCGGATGGTTATTTTCCGGTTTGTGATTACGCAAGATAAATAATTACTTATCCTCCCATTACGGGGAGGATTCCTCCCCTAGTTCAGGATCCCGTCTGCAGCAGCAGTGCTGCAGGCGGGATTTTGCTTTTTGGGAATGGATACGGCGGTGTTTTTCAGTCACTGATTACGATGGTACTGTGTTTCATGTGATTTGTAATATTTTTCATTGATTTTACAATTACAGGCGCAATTATATCATTGCCCTTTCAGCGTCAATGATATATCATTAGATAAGAACTAGACAAACTTGCAAAGTGAGGTAATTCTTATGAAGCTCAACACAAAACGGACTATTCTGGTAGGTCTGGCTTTTCTGTCTATCAGCGCTTTCTGGCAGCTGTATGACAGCATTATTCCGTTGGTTCTCAAGAACACTTTCCATATCAGTGATACTATTTCGGGCGGTATTATGGCTATGGATAATGTGCTGGCGTTGTTTATGCTTCCTTTTTTCGGAAGTCTTTCCGATAAGGTACATACCCGTCTGGGGAGGCGTACGCCTTTTATTTTGTGCGGGACGGCGGCGGCGGTCATTGCGATGCTGTTTCTGCCTTTTGCTGATAATATTGTTTCTCTTGGGCTGTTTGTGACCGCGCTGTGTGTTACGCTGGTTGCTATGGGGAGTTATCGTTCACCGGCGGTTTCGCTTATGCCGGATGTTACGCCTAAGCCGCTTCGTTCCAAAGCAAATGCCATCATTAATCTGATGGGGGCAGTCGGCGGGGTTATCTCTCTGATTTTGATATCTACGCTGATTCCTAAAACAGGAAAGCCCGATTATTTCCCTATTTTCCTTGTTGTGGCGTTGGTTATGGTCGCCTCTGTACTGATCCTGCTTTGGAAAGTCAAGGAAAATCCTTTGCGGGAGGAGAGGGAAAAAATCGATCTTGCTTTGGACATTGAAGAAGGTACTGTTCAGGAGGAAGGTACGGTCAGTGCACCGATGGCTCCTGAGGTTAAGAGGAGTCTGATACTTATATTGATTTCCGTTTCCTTCTGGTTTATGGGTTATAATGCGGTTACTACGGCATTTTCCAAATATGCGCAGATTTACTGGGGGATTCAGGGCGGCGGTTTTGCCAACTGTCTGCTGGTGGCTACGATTGCGGCTATTTGTTCTTATATTCCTGTGGGAGCTATTGCATCCCGTATCGGCCGCAAAAAAACGATTTTGGGGGGCGTTGTATTGCTGGCGTCCATGTTTGCACTGGGTGCGACCGTAAAGGAATATCATGTGTGGATCAATGGGCTGTTCGCGCTGGTCGGCGTGGCGTGGGCTGCCATAAATGTTAATTCCTATCCTATGGTGGTGGAAATGAGCAAGGGAAGTGATATCGGTAAATTTACCGGTTTTTATTATACTTTTTCCATGGCCGCGCAGATCGTTACTCCTATTCTTTCCGGTTTTCTGCTGGAACATGTAGGATATCATACATTATTCCCTTATGCGGCCCTTTTTGTAACCGCAGCCTTCTTTACCATGCTGTTCGTAAAGCATGGAGACAGCAAGCCAATTCCTAAAAAGAGCAAGCTGGAAGCTTTTGATGTGGATGACTGAGGAGATAAAAATGGATAAAAAGAAAAAAACACCAAAACAAATAGCGGCCCTGGTATGTGTAGGGCTGCTGGTATTGCTTTATGTCGTTACCCTGGTTGTGGCTTGCCTGAATTTTCCCGGCGCAGACCGGCTGTTCCAGGCCTGTCTGGTGGCGACTGTGGGGCTTCCTATTCTTTTATGGATTTATATGTGGCTGTATGGAAAGATGAAGGACAGGTTTAAGGAACGGGATTCGGAAGAGTAAATTTAAAAAATAAGAAAAAAGTACCCTGTTTGTCCGGCACGGAAAAAGAATTGTGTCTGGCGGGCAGGGTACTTTTTATTTATGGGAGAATTAGAAATATGCGGAAATCCTACTGGACAATTATATTGTATGGAACCTCCTGATCTCCTAAAGCAAATAGCAGGCGATAGGTTCCGGCTGTAATGTTTTTCGGCACAGTAACTTGTATTTTTTGATCATCTTTTCCAGCTGCAATTATGTCATTTCCGGTCACGGTCCAGTTTTGTGAATTTTCATAACCTCCCTCTTCTTTTTTCCGGGTTTTCACCTCGATTTTCAGAGGACTGACTTCCGCATTCTCTATGGAATAGGATACGGTAAATGTAATTGTCTCACCCGCTGAAGCTATACGGCTGGATGATTCTGCTTTAAGACTATAGGAAGGATTCGGTTTAACTGTATATGAAACGCTCGTTAATTTTTTTACCGTTGTTCCCACATTTTCACCCACTGGGAACACCTCAGCTGTTAACTTATAACTGCCAGGTGTTATACCGGCAGAATTTTCGGTATCCATGCTTATGATATGCGGATCTATATCTTCCAGGGGTATATAAACCTTGTTTCCACTTGGATAGTATTCTTTATCTCCATACCTGAATACTGTTCCTTCCGGAAAATCACTGGGATTTTCTTGTGCTAAAACTACGGCAGCACCATTTTGCCATCTGGTGTCATAATTGGGCTGGATACTCAAAATAAATTCCTGTTTTCCTTTTGAATTCATCTCTGCATCCCCGCAATTCAAGCTGATAACAGCTTCCTGGTTCTGAATGGTAAATTCTGCCCTCTCCGTATCGGCACCTGTTTCGTTACGTATGTGCAAATTATAGGACCCAGCAGGAAGCGGAGCTTCAACAGAACCAAAATCAATAATAAAAGTTAGCACTGCACCACTATTTATATTACTTTTTAGTGTAATTTCCTCCCACATCTTATGGAAATTTTTTAATGGCAGTCTGTCATTCGCTTCATTTCCCATCACTTCATAAACGTAAAATCCCTGTATTCCCAATAACGTCAGCATCGTTCCTTTCGGTAATGCAATGATTTGGTCATCCTCTGTTTTTCTCAGTTCCATCCATAACTCATCTGACAGTACAACTTCTCCCAATTCGATTGCTACAGTCAGAGCACTATTAGGTGAAATAATTACCGATTCTATATCTCCCACTTTTTCTGGCCAATTATACTCTCTTCCCGGCACTGCCTCCATAGATTTAACAATAGAAGACTTCCAATGAATAATAAGAGTAACTGTAGCTTTCCCTTTATCATCCTCAAGTGTAAGGATAACCTTATCCGGCTCCTCTTTTGGGGTAAAAACAGGGTTGTTTTTCAGGCTGAACTCAATAACAGCCTGGTAGCGGCTGTCTGTAGTGCCAATCTTTATATTCTCCCCTTTTTTGTATGAAGTTAAGTCGTACGATTCCGTCATAAGATCCGAGGTATTCCAGCCCTGGGACTTTACCGGCTGCATGGTGATGGAAAATTCCCCTGGCTTTAAATCACCAGCTCCTGTAGCTACAAGGTTCGTTCCCTTATCCACTCCTGCCAGCCGTAAATTCCGGCTGGCTCCTGAAGGTATCACCAGGCTTCCCGTATAATTGCCGCTCTGTGTAGCATAAAGATCCACTGTCTGATCAGACAGTGTGCTTGCCTTTGTAACAATCTCCACAAACATTGTGGTTTTAGTCTTATCCTTGGAATGAGTCAGTTCTATCTCCAGCATTCCCAGGCTTTTACTGCTGGTTATCCCTTTATTACAATAGGTAAGATAAAACTCTATGTGGGGAATTCCTCCATCTGTAGCGGTTGCCGTGGATTGACCTATCACAGTATTCTCATCGCTTTCACTGGCTGATGCAGTGGATATCACTTTTCCCTTCGCACTTCCTGCGTCAATAAATCCGGAGCCAATTCGCATAAAAAGTCCAAAGGTTGTCAGAGGGGAAGCCTTTAGTTTCTCTTTTTCTTGTGAAATTTTATTTTTTATTTCATCTGTATCCATGGATGCATTCGGAGTTTCATTGATATCGGAGGTAATCCACTCCCCTTTTATTCCATTTTGGGCTGCATCCGTTAAGACCAGAGTCCCCGTGGGAATAATAACATTCGTGATTGTAAAAGAAGAGCCTTTCGCGGCAGGCGGAAGTTCAATACTACCGGTTACCACAGAATACCCTTCATTATCAACGTTGTCACTGTCCACAGCGAAGGTTTCAGCTGTCAGAACTGTATGTCGTACCGCTGCCGCATTACTTCCATTAACACGCCAGTATCGATAATCACTTCCCACATTTTCATAATTCAGTTTTGCTCCGGCCTGATCTGCGAATCCTCCATCACTATTATTAGTATCATCTGTCTTTATTCGTGCATAAGCATACGCATCCGCTTTATCACCCGCGAGCATATAAGCATAGCCGGAAACTGCACCAAATACTTCATTTGATTTATCGTCCGTATAGGATACACGGAATACTGTTCCGGTATCAAAAAGAATAGTATTTGGAATCTGTTTAATTTTGTCTAATTCCACATTTTTTTCGTCTTTATCTATGCTTTTAAAATTAGCTGTTTCTATTACTGCGGAATCAAGAATAAGTGTACTTCCCGCCTGAAGCACCAGGCTGTTTTCTCCTTCCGCTACACCGTCCCTTGCACCATGGTCACCAATGCGATTCAGTGAATACAGTGTCGTCTGGTTAGGATTTGCCACATCTGACTTACCTGACAGCTGTATATGAGAGTTATACAGAACTACACGATCGGCTCTTTGAATTGCTTCCAAAGATCTGGTTACACCAGTTGCCAATCCACTGTCATCTAAAACCGGAGTTCCGTAATTCTTCAATGTTACAAGGCGGGTTGATCCTGCATCACAAGAGGCACCGCTGCCAAATACCCCTCCGGCGATTCTCATCTCCGGCATTAATTCTGCATCTCCGGTATTGTAGCCTGTTCCATCAATATATACATGCGAAGTACCCTTTACGGTTATTGTTGTATAATCTATCTTATCACCGCCTCCGTAATCTCCTCCTGCATAGACAGAACCATCTACCTTCAATATGGAGGGCTGCAGTTCAGGTTTCTCATCAACATATGTCTGATAATACTTACATTCTCCTGAGGCTCCTTTGCCAATATGCAGATGGGTGGAACCATTCACGATCCCCCTGTAACCACCGCCGAAAACGTTTCCGCTCACCGTTCCCCCGACGAGATTGACAAAAATCAAATCTTTGGGATCCCCTCCTTCCGGCCCGTCATCACTCAATTCACTGCCGCCGTAAAGGTTACCCTTCACCCAGCCTGCGGACATATTAATGGTGGAGCCACCATAAACCAGACGCTGTCCCGTTATTCCAAGCGCACCGCCATAAACGGATCCTTCCACAATACCTCCGCTGATTTCCACAGTAGTCTTACCCATTACAATTCCGTTCTTACCGCCGCCATAAAGATTACCTTTTATATTACCATTTTCGGATAACGATACATAGGCATTGCCTTCCATCCTTGCATTCTCTCCGCCTCCGTATATGTTTCCTGAGATTACTGCATTACCCTGAACAAATAGCTTAACGACTGATTCTTCCGTTACCCGCGCACATTTTCCAAAATCTTCTTGGGTAATTCCCTTGCCGCCGCCGTAAATACCTTCTTTGACTTGGGCATTTCCTTTAAGTGTTATGGTAACTTTTCCATCCAGAAATGCATTATTTGTGGTGTCATATGTATTGTTATCTTTATAAAATCCTTCTCCACTGGCGTATATATTGGTCACAGCTGCATCCCCACTAATCAGAATATCAACTGTTCCCACTAAGCTTCCGAACATAAACGAGTTTTCAGGGAATTTTTCATCCTTCTTTTCTACAGCATCGTCTCCGCCTTTACCTGCTGCGAAAATATTAGTTGCAGTACCTCCTTGCATATTTATCTTTATAGATGAAGATTTCCCATCATCAGAAATTACATAAGCCGCAGAACCGGCGCCATAAAGATTACCTACTTCACCACCTTGCATATTTATTGTTATTGTACCAGAATAAGTTGGAACACTCTGCTCACGCCCTGATCCGGCGGCATAGAGATTTTCCACCTTTCCTCCTTTTATGTTAATTTCGGTTTCCCCGGTAAATGCAGCTTTATTACTCTGAAACCCCTGGTTACCTCCTACCAAGGTTTTTACATTGCCGCCTTCCACATTAATTTTCACATTACCATTTTCAATTTGTCCATTGGCACAACCGCCGATAATTTTATCAATATTTGCAGTCCCTCCAACTGTAATATCAGCTAGTTTTCCCAAAACATTTACACTGCTTACGCTTCTTGCATATCCCACAATTCTTAAAACAGTTCCACTGTAAACGTTTATTTTCCCAACAGCATTAACGCTACTCCGACCAGCACCATATAAATAAAATTGCGGGGAATTTCTAATTCCTTCACCAATTGTGATATCATACCCATTTCCATAAATATGCTGCAAGTCCTTAACTGTAAGCTTTTCAAAGCGGATACCTTCCTGCAATTCTATATAGGTATCACCACCATTCGTTACTCCCATCAAAGAAATATTATTATTATTTCCGGTAATTGTAACCGGAATTTGAGTAGGAAAATTATTACACTCACTTACCGTCAGCTGATAATCACTGACCAGAATAATTTTATTTTCCTCAACACTCTTCCCATCGGATTGCTCCAGCAAAACAGATGCTTGCTCCAATGTCTGAACTGCATTTTCTTCTGAAGCTCCATTCTTCTTATCATCACCCCCGCTCTGATCCACATAAATAACATTATTCACCACTGCAGCATCCACCGGATCTGAGTAAAAAGTCACCTCACCATTATTCGTCCGCGCCCGCATAAGCCTGACCGCCTTCACCTGACAGCGAAGCTGCTGCCTGCTGCCCTTTGGAAGCAGTTCTCGTCGGTATTCCTTTCCCACTGCACCATCAATATCTGCCCAGTTCACTGCATCTGCATCACCCTGCTGTGCAATCTGCCACTGATAGGAAAGGCTGTAGCCCTCCGGTACGCTCACAGGTTCACCTGTATTGTTATCTATTAATATGTATACAACATATTTTTCTTTGATTTCCTTTTTTATCCCAAATTGACACTTGTCTGCACTTTCCCACACAGAATAAAGAGAAATCTGTTCCCTGCCCTTTGTATCAAAAGAGCTGCCGGATGTCAGCAAAGAGGAACCTTCCTCAGACGGATCTTCAGTCCACCCGGAAAAGGTATGAGAGAGAAAAGCATCCTCTTCATATGCCGCACTGATTTCTTCGGGACACTCAGGCAGTTGGATCCGGCCTTTCAGTGAAGAAACCTCTAACTCTATCTGATCATCAAGAATTACTTTTACGGTACCATCAGCTAAGTGGTAACCGGCAGCCAACGCAGCATCAAGAAATGAAGTATTATCTTCTGAACAAATCACACACCCTGACTGTCCCGGGTAAAAAAGAGTGTCCGGATTTTTAATTTCCTGCTGTGTAATGTAACTGGTGGTATATTGTTTCTTTTCAGAATCGTTCCGAATCTGTTTTTTTGTTTCAGCATCCTGCGTATCCGGGTTCTCCGTAACAGCGCCGTCTGTATTCTCAACAGTTTCATCTTCTTCTGTGGATTCCGTCGGCTGCTCCTTTGCCGCCGATGCCGCAATTACCGTATTTTCTTTCTCTGGTGCAGTGGACAAAGATACCTTTCTTCCGGATAATCCTGCCGATAAAAACTCGGGTGTACTTTTGCTTTCATAAACAGCAGAATACACCTGCCTGTCTTTTTTCTGTATTTCCTTCCTGGCGGAAAGAGACTCCACACCTTCTTTTTCCTGCTGTGGTTCGTCTTCTTTCTGATCCGATTCCGGGTGCTGTACAGAAGCGACAGATTCATGGGCCTCCTGCTCTCCGGCTTCTTCCGGGCTTTCCGTTTTTTCTGCCGATTCTTTCTGTCCTTCCGTTTCTTTTGGTTCTTGTGTTTCTTTTGATTCTTTTATCTCATCCTGTTCTTGTGTTTCTTTCGGTTCTTCTGTTTGTTCCTGGCCGTCCTGAGTGGAGTCCGTTTCTTTTTCTACAGAAGATTCCGTTTCCTGTTCCGCTGCTGTAGATGTGGAATCCTCCGTTTCCTCTGTTTCCGTTTCCTGACTGTTCTCTTCCGTAGTCATATCCGGCTCTGTTTCGTTTTTCTCAGTATGTACGATTTCTTTACCCGAGAAAAGATTTCGAATAGCTGTATACCCGGGCGCTGTTTCTTTATTATGTCCGGAAAATGCATAATCGCCAAAGCCGGTAATGCTTTCCGGAAGTACCAGCTCTCCTTTTAATCCGCCAAGGCCATAAAAAACATATGCGCCGATATAAGTAACCCCTTCTTCAATAACCAGAGAGTGTATTTCCTCCGCATAGTCAGAAAAAGGCGCGGTATCCGCACTGAAATCATCCGTACCTCCGTTTCCTGAAATGGTAAGGACTCCATTCTTCAGTGTTCCCTTTACATTCTCTCCTACCTGAACGGAAACTGAATCACTGCCTGCTGCATAGGCAGCCATAACATTAATATTTATCTGGCAAAACAGCATGCTAAGAACAAGCAGGGCTGCGAGGAAACGATGCCTCCAACCATGTCGTATTCTTAATTCTTTCTGTTTTTTTGTCCTCATGCTCGTTCCTCCATAACATATTTTTTATATCAATTAACCGTTTATATTTATAGAGTCCGCAAAAGATTCAGAAGTTTTGCTCACATTTTTCCCACTGTCTGATTTCAGCAATACCAAGGAATAAATCTCATGACCGGAAGACTGGAAAGTATATCCGTCCGCTGTCTTGCTTACCCTTTTATCCGTATTATCCGGTATTATGCCATCGGGCAGAGACAGCTTTACAGCTTTTGAATCATCCGTACAATTCATGGTAAGCACAGCCGCTATATTTCCGGCTTCATCTTCTATGGAATATTGATTGCCTAATGCTAATGTAAAGGTGGCTGAAAGTATTTTGGAATACGGCTGCGTTGTTTTAACGGTTACAGTGACGCTCTTCTCACCTTCATCAGGAGTAATGCTGATGTTCTCCGTATTTGCCTTTCCTCCCCTTATAGTCCCCTTTACTTTTTCTGCCTTACCGTTTTGGACCGCTACCTCATATTCGATATCTGCTGATGTCACTCTCAGAGAATCCACCGAGTTATAAAGTGCAATCTGAAAGTCTTTATTTTGTGGATCGACATAATAGTTCGGCAATTCTTCCGACAATTCTTCCGGCGTTTCTCTGAGCAAATCACTGGTAAAATAAAATTCCGATGCTTCAGCTACCGTCTTTTCTGTCTTCTGCAATACATAACGCGCCGCGGTATATCCTCCGAATATCAGAACTGCTGTCTCTGTCAATATCAGCAGTACAGCGATTCCGGGCAATCTTTTCTTCCTTCTCACATTTCTTTTCTTCATTCTTTCCCCTCACCCGTCAGTCCGGTTTTGCTCCCGCCTGTTTTGCATCAACTGTCAAGGTTATCAGATCAATTTCATCCGCATAGCTATCCTGATTCTCATCTCCAGGCCAGGTCACAGCCAGTACATATGTATGTTCCTCTTCCACACTATGGGGTAGATATCCTCCATTCCAAATCGTAGAAAACGATCCCTGTGACGGAGTTTCCCACTTCACATAATTTCCAGTGATCACACTGTCTTTTTGTGTCTCGTCCTCTAATGACAATTCATACTGCAAAGGAAGATTCCCCGTCGTTGTAACAGTAATGGAATAATCCTGGGCCACTTCACTGATCTTACCTTCTTCCTTATAATTATTGACTGCAAATGTAATTGTTTTTGTATTTCCGGGCTTCAGTTCATTTAATTCCTTTGTAAGATCAATTGTAGAATTCATGGCTACCGCCGCTGCCTGTGCCGAACCGGTACCGGCACCTGTGATGTAGTAACGGGCATTCGTTATTCCGAATACCAGCATACAGACAAAAAGGAAATAAAGCAGATAACAGATTACCCGCCGCATAGTCAGCTGTTTTTTCATTCACCCGCTCCTTTCTCCCCCGTTTTCTTTTGATCTGATAGTAACCATGCTGCAGCTCCCAGCAAAAAAATACAGGCTGCAGCCAATGGTGACCGAACAGCGAGAAACAGTTTTCCGGCCTTCGGAATAATCCATTTCACCTTTCCCGCCACCTGTTCCGACCGCACCGGAGCCGCATCCTGTATATTATTGGCATCTCCTTTTGTACGATAACCTCCGGCATCCGATGCAATGATTCTATGGGTAGTATAAAAACTGTCTTCTGAGAATGTGATAATATCCCCTTCCTTATAGTCTGTTTGGCGGTGAATCACAATCAAATCTCCTGCAGAGACCGCAGGTTCCATACTGCCTGAAAGAACCGCCAGGCAGGAGTAACCAAACAGGGCAGGAAGCTCACGTCCCCCAAAAACTGAACCTGCAAGCTGCAAAAGGATTGCTGCCATAAGCACTATGGAAAAAAGCTTTGCCGCTGCCTTCAGAAGCTTTCCGAATATCTTCATAGGTCAGCCTCCCCCTTCCGCATGAATGCTTAAATTCAGCGTATACGAGCCTCCCTGTTTTCCCGCTGCGGTATCCGTCTCATCCATCCCGCTTTCAAAGGGCCATTCCCAATCCAGCTGATAAACGGCTTCCTCTCCTTCTTCCATTACTGCATGCAATGTAAGAGTATTTCCCTCCGCTAAAGAACCTGACTTCGCATTTTCTTCCAGTCCCAGCGGTTTCAATGTAAACTTCAGAGGAAGATAGGAAGAACCTGCTGCTTCTTTCAGGTATAATATAAGTGTCAGTTTTTCTTTTCTGGTATTTTTTAATCGAAACCGGTAAAAGCCGCTGGATCCGGGCGCGATTTTCTCATTTTCCCCGGTTTGTGGATTATAAAAAAGATCAATAACACTATTCTGTTCCCAGGATATATAACCCCCGTCTTTTTGTTCTCCTTCCACATGAAGGCTTCCTTTATCGGAATCTTCAGGAATACTTCCTCCTCCGTCGCCACTGCCTTCCTGTCCGCCGGGATTCTCCTCTTCTCCTCCCACTCCGGAAGCGTCGGGATTTACAGAAGTGCCGGGTATGGGAGAAGATTCGTTTTGTCCCGTATTGCTTTCTGTTGATTCAGCCGGAACAACAGGTATATCCGGTCTTACCGGATTGTCTGATTCACCGGATAAAGAAGGGGCTGACGGTTCCGGTTTCCTATCCATTCCAGCGGAAAAGGCATCATTTCGGCCTTCGCCGCTCCCGATAGGCGTTACGATACCATCGCCGACAATTACTCCGCCCTGCCCCGTCATTTCTGTTTCACCGTCCGGTGTCAGAATAACGCCGCCCGGGTGGATTGCCGTACCATCCGGCAGCGTCACCATGCCATCCGCAGATACATTAATCCCCCCTGCCGAAAATTGCCGGTTGGTAAGAACCGTATCATCCGTAAGAATGATATAGGTAGGATCGTTCGCTCCCCCTCCGGGTAATACAACATTTCCGTCCGGAAGATATACGTTTCCTCCGGGCGTAACAATAACGCCGTCCCGTATGGAGGCCGTACCCGCAGGTGTTGTCACCATACCGTCCCTGTCCTCATAGCAAATCCGATCCGGGTTGATAAAAAGGGTATCGTTATCCAGTTCAATTTCAATTTCCAGTATTCTTACATCAATGGAAAGCTCAATTATATATCCGCCGCCTGTTTTCATATCAACAGATACGGCTGTATCTGCACTGCTGTCACGCACGATTTCAAGTTCCTTCTGTGCGGCGGCCGTACCATCACTATTCCGTACATAAATGGTATGCTGTCCTTCAGGCACGTTGGAAAACAGGAACCCGCCATCGGAATTGGTTACTGTGCGCAGCGGATCACTGTGAAGTTCCAGGCTGCGTGAGGCGGCCGGTGTTCCGTCGGTATAAAATACCCTTCCGGTAAGATGTATGGTTTCCCCGGCAGAAGGTAAATCCGGTGTCAGCAGAATGGTATCTATAATCTGGCCAAGCGAAGGGGGTTCTGAATTATTCCCCAGTATAAAACCCACGATGCCGGATGTTACCAGCGCTAACAGCAGAAGGAGCAGGAGCAGCGGCAGACCGGGAAAGCTTTTTCTCTCTTTGTTCTCAGCCAGGGAGGTGTAATTCTGTTGTTTCATCATGGCGATCCTCCTTTGAAAAGCAATAGGTTCAGCCTATGGAAAAAGGGGCGGAATCCGTCCCTTTTTCCGCGGGCTGAACACCATCGACGGATCCGCCCCCCGGCACAGGAGGGGCGGAAACTTTATGGAGATTAGGGTGTAGGAGTTGAAATAACCTGTTCAGCAGTGATATCAATAGTCAGTGCATATGTTGGTGCATTATCGCCGTAAGTACCGATTGCGGTATCCTCTTCGTCACCTTTTACATCGCCATTTTCCCATGTCCACCAAACACGTACTGTTTTTGAATTATCTGTTTCCCAACCAATATTTCCTAAGTTATCTTTTATTTTTATCCCTAAATTCTCAATCTCCAAATCAAAAACGCTCGGTTTATCAACACTAGTTGCATCTGATATAGCATATTTCATTCTGATTTTCTTTCCATCTGATACGCCTTTTGTTTCAGGAGTAATCGACACATCACTAACCTTAATTAAAACATCACTACTATTTGTTACAACAATATCAAAATATCCATAGACTCCCGGAGCAAGCATCTCAGGTTTTACACCATCTCCCACCGGCGGATTCCATCCAGTAGTAAACAGATTCGGTATCTTTGTGTTATTTTGGAATTTAGTATCATTCCCCTTAATTTCCACATCAAATTTCGCCACCGTTGCCGACCCAGTTGCCGATACCGTAGTAACATACTTCGCCATAGTCCCGCCTGTCAGACAGGTTGTTACCATGGTAAGCGCCAGTGCCAGGGCGCCAAGACGCGCTGTATAGGATTTTTTCTTCATAGCCATCGTCCTCACTTTCTGTTTTTTCGGGAACCCGATCTGTCTGCACAGACACGGTTCCCATGTGCCTGCGGCACTCTATCCCAGGCACACCTTTCTCACCTGGTACTGTACAGCCCATTTCCGCTCTGTGCCCGCATCCATAGGCAGTGCATACATTTGGATTTACTGCTCTGCAGTCTTCCCATTCTCTTTTTCGGCTTTCAGCGCCGACAGTTCCGCCTCCAGTTCTGCTCTGCTGACAGCCTCCTTTTTATCCGAATGATATCGGATTCCAATATCCCAGATAAAAAAAAGCAGCAAAGGCAAAACAATAAAAAGAAGCATGCCCGTTGTCGTCTGCATGAACAACAGCGCATTGCCAAGGCCGGAAATACGGCCGCCTTTCCAAATACCCTGTATCTGATCAGCAGCTACACTGAGATGATCCTCCGCGTCATTGGCATCCCCTTTGGTTATATATCGGGGAAGACCGTCTTCTCCGTCTGTCACTGCTATAATACGGTGGGTGACTGCCGCTCCGGAATCCAGATAACAAATCACATCCCCCACCCGGAGCTTTTCTGTTTCCGTCTTATGGATAAAAACCAAGTCACCTGTCTGAATAGCCGGTTCCATGGAGCCGGACAGGACAATGGCAGGCTTTATTCCAAGCACACCGGGAAGTTCCTCCGGATTTATGTAGCTGTTGATAATCAATACCAGATTAATAACAATTACAGGTATAAACAGCAGACATAACAGGCCGCCGATTATACCTGACAGTGTGATCTTTTTTCGTTTTCGATTCATAAAAACAGCCTCCTGTTTAGATAAAGAGCGGCAAAACAGGCGGCAGTTAAAACGTCTGCCGTCTGCTTTTTCTGCCGTTACATACGGACACCCTTCATTCAATTTACCAGTCAGGTAATGAGCAGATGAATCTAATTTCTATTAACAACCTATTTTTAGCAATAAAAATGACACCAATTAAGCGTAATAGAAATCCTTACGCCCAATTGAAAAATTACTTTCAAAAAAATATGCTTAGCCATTAATATAATCATTACAGTAATATAAATATTTATTAATATATTATCTATAATTAAAAAATTAATCAATCTGTCTTTAACATTTGGCAATGCCATATTTTTGTCATTAAAAATGACACTAATATCTTGTATATTTTCATACCTTGTGTATACTAAAAGAAAAGGGGGAAGTATTCCATGCAATTTTATGAGAAACTGATATTTTTATTGAATCTGACACAAACCTCAAACCGGATGCTTGCCCATGAGCTGCAGGTTGATCCATCCCTTATCAGCCGTCTGCGTACCGGTACCCGGGGCGTTCCCCATAATCGTGAGCATATTAAAGTCATGTCTTCCTATTTCGCCAGGAAGTGTACCACGGAATACCAGCGTCAGGCTCTTTCCGGAATGCTGGGAATAAAACTGGCGCTCACCATGAAGACGGAGCAGCTTTCCGAAATTCTTTATTACTGGCTCTGCGGAGATGCCGATGAAGTCGGACGTTTTATGCGTACCTTTGAAACTTTTTTGGTAGGGGAAGTAGACACCAGTCAGAAAATAGAATCCTGCGACCTGAAAGCAGACAACATGGCCTACTATGGAAAAGAAGGGAAACGTGCTGCGGCCCGGGCTGTTTACCAGCATTTGCTGTCCATGGAAAAACCCTGTACGGTTTTCCTCTATTCGGATGAATCGGACGATTGGATTTCTGAGGATTTTGATTTTCACAATAATCTTCAGCTCTGGGGTCTTACTCTTTTGCAGAGGGGCTTCCGGTTTTGTCAAATCGCTCCTCCTGCCGTCTCTGCCGACATGGCCTTTGAATCACTGATCCGGTGGACGCCGCTGTACATGACAGGCCAGGTGGATGCTTATTTTTACCCCCGGCTGCGGGACAATGTCCATCGCCGTACACTTTTGGTTATCCCTGGTGAAATCGCCATGACGTCCGACTCAGTCGCTTCACAGAGAGACTGTACAGCTACTATTTTGACCGCAGACAGCAGGCTTACCGAATCCTACATGGTACAGTTCCAGGAATATCTGTCCCTCTGCCGGCCCATGCAGCGTATTTATACCAGGCCGGAACAGCTGATGCAGTGTTTTACACAATTTCTGTCCCTGAATGGGGCACGGATCCAGATGGTGACCTCCTTGTCCGCAGAAACAGCGCCGCCGGAACTAATGACCTACTGTATGGAAAAAATACAGCAGCCTAACCTGAAAAAGCTGGGAGGCATGTATCTGCAGGAATTGGATCTCATCGAGGAAAACCGGGAGAATTTTGAATTTATTGATATCGCCTATCTTGCCGGGGCACAGGAGGTCCGAGACGGCAAAGTCCCTATTATCCTGTCATACGGCGATAACGACATGCCGCTTTATTACACGCCGGAAACTTACGTATTACACCTGAAAAACATCCTTGAGATCCTGAAGTCTAATGACAATTATCATTTTATTCCGCTCAATACACAGACCGAGGAAAACGGCACTATTATGCTGAAGGATATACAGCGTGCCCTCCTTGTCCGCACCACTCCGCCTCTCACCGTTTTTGAAATTTCGCAGCCGGATATTATACAGCTTTTCAGGGAACACCTGTTTAAAATTGCCAACCGGATAGGCTATACCGGAGTAAGCCGGTCTAAAATCATGTCACAGCTGAAGGAACGAATCCGCGAGCTGCAGGCTTCTTAATCATCATGAATTTTCGTTTCAAATCAAAAATACCGGCTGGAATATATCCAGCCGGCAAGAAATTTATCTTTTAATTTATATGTTTGAAGGAGAATGTTATATTTTATGTGGCGCTCCCCTTTTGTCATCTTCCTTCTTTATTACTGCTATTCTGCTATAACCCGGCACAACTTTTTGTAAAAGGATATGCCATAATATATAAACGTATGGTAACCCTCAAGCTTCAGTTCCGCATCATACTTTTTTTCTTTAATCTGGCATAATGCCTGACGGGCACTGTCATTTAACTGTGCAAAGGAATCCGCGATCTTCAGTTCCATAATTACCGCAACCCCTTCATATGCAGGAGACAGCAGGAGAAGGTCACTCCTCCCCAATCCGCTTTCCCGGTTTGATTTCAGGATATACCCATCCATCATTTTCAGCAGGCCGGCCAGAAATCCATGGTAATAATCTTCCTTATAATCGAAAAAGCTAATCGTCTCCATCAAATTCTTTGATATTTCCCGTTCCAGCACATCAGTCTCCCTCTGCAGTATACCGCGGTACAGCGCAGAAAAATCTTTTTTCTTATATTCTGATTAAACCAGTCTAAAATGGTATTCCGGTAAATCAGTTTTACCTCCGTATTCGGGAGTGCCAGTGTCAGGTAAATCGTCTCCCCGTCAAATCTTTCAGACAGCTTTTTCAGGTATCCTGTAAAAAACAGGAAATTCCACAGGTTATCTTCTGTTTTATAAACCTCGTCGTAAGTAATGTCCTCATGCACCGGTTTTTCTATGGTTCCTCCGGCAATCAGCTCTTCCATTTCCTGCTTCACGCTGCTGTCCGCCCGTTCAACCAGTTCCCGGACAATGCTGTTGGATGACGTATTCGCCCAATAGGGTTTCGGAAATGCTCCATGATCAGCAAAGGCCGCTTTGACATAATTTATTACACTCCAGGGATTATACACCTCCGTGTTTCCGAAGAGATATCCATCATACCATTTTTTCGCTTCCTCTTTTTTTTCTTCTATCCCATAGTAGGATAGCATGCTTTCTACCTCTTCCTGGGTAAAACCAAAATATTCTGCATACTTTGTATCCATTATAGAGATTATTTCCAGGTTGTTCAGCCCTGTAAAAATACTTTCCTTTGATATTCGCAGGCATCCGGTTATAACTGCAAACTCCAGGTTTGGGTTCGTTTTCAGTGCCGATTCAAACAAGGAACGGATAAAATCCGTCATTTTGTCATAAAATCCTTTAAAATAGGCATTTTCCAGTGGCACGTCATACTCATCCATAAGGATAATCACTTTTCTTTTATGGTACTCATTCAGAATACGGGAAAGGAAAGCAAGGGCATCCAGATACTGTGCATCCTCATCCGTTTCGTTCATAATTAGATTGTATCTCAGCTTATCGCTTTCCTCCAGACTGTCTGTCACATACTTATGTCTTCGGAATTCGTCTGCGATCTGCCTTTTCAGCATGATAAAAGCCTTCTCAAAATCGGGTTGTCTGGCTGATTTCAAGGAAATACAGATAACCGGATACTGACCTAAATGCCTGGTATAACGTTCCCCTGCATCCATGATTTTCAACCCTTTAAACAAGGAACTATTATCGTCACTGCATCCGTCCGGATCATGTACTGATTCAAAAAAATATTTAAGCATGCTGAGTTCCAGGGTTTTGCCAAATCTTCTTGGCCGGGTAAAGTGGATTACTTGACTTCTTTTATCTAATAACTCTTTAATAAAAAGTGTTTTATCTATATAATAAAAATCGTTTTCCCTGAGCTTTTTAAAATCAACAATCCCTAAGGGCAATATCTTTTTCATTCTTACTCCTTTCACTTCTTCTATTTTAACTCTGATACAGACACATTTTCTCGAAAATAGATATGCTATGATAAATGTACGTTTTTCCACTCTTTCTCTGCTAAGATTATACCCTTGTTTGTACATTGTCTGCAATCACCCTTTTTTATAACTCATTCGCATTGCCAGCAGCTAGCAACAAAACGGAAGCGGCAATATCCCTTCTCCGCTTCCGTTTTTGTTACTCCTGTATTTTATTGCTTTTCCCTATATTCCTGAAAGAATCTCCTTCAGCTGCCTTAACGCCCCGGTATCCCTGCCGCGGCTTAGACGTATTTATGAATTGCTTTCTGCAGGCTGTGCCTTATACTTCCACACCCAGCTTTTTCAATTCTTCCTGCGCCTCTTCATAGCTCCGGAAAAGTATCGTATGTATGCCGAACCGGGCTGCCGCGTCCAGATTGGGCTGCATATCATCAAGAAACACACATTCTTCCGGCTTCAGTCCATACCGTTCCAGCAAAAGGCTGTAAATAGCGGGATCCGGCTTTATTACCCCGTCCTTATAGGAAAGAATCCCTCCGTCCACATATTCCAGGAAATCAAGGGCATCGCCGTTTTCACGCCTCACCTTGTCTGAAAAATTGGACAGCACCAGAACCTGATAACCGGCTTTTTTCAAAGCCTGAATCCAGGGAATCGCATAATCCGCCTTTGTCACTATGCCATGGAGGCTCACATAGATTTCCCTGAGCTCCTTTTCCACGGAAGGGTCATTGCGGATAAAGCCCTCCAGCATTTCTTCATCACTTAAGAAGCCTTTGTCGAATTCATGCCAGAATGGGTTATCCACCGTTGCCTTCCCCACGCGTTCCTCGATTTCCGGCGGAAAGCCGAAGCTGTGAAGAAAATTCTTCCAGCCGAAAACGGTGAGGACATTTCCGATATCAAAAATAATAGTCCGTATCATTCCTGTTCCTTTCTGTACTCTTCCGTCTGTATTAATTCCAGCAGCCTGCGTGCCGCCGCGGACAGCAGGTTCCCTTTTCCCGTCACCACACAGAAATGGCGCCTGGGTATCATTTTGTTAAAACGCAGTTCAAAAAGCCGGCCGCTTTCCAGATATTCCGCGGCAAAATCCCTCACTACATTTCCGATGCCCAGGCTGCGCAGGGCAAACTGTACGATCATATCGCTGGTCGCCAGTTCAAATTCGGGATTGATGCGCACGCCGTTTTCGGCCAGAAAGGAATCCATGCAGCTTCTTGTGCTGGTATTCTTCTCCAGGGTAATGAGAGGCAGGTTTTCCAGGTCATGTAAATCCAGTGTTTTATTTTTATACTGGAAGAACTGTCTCCCCGCCACAAAAATATCTTCTATCTCCCGGACAGTCTCGCTGTGGACGCCCTCTCCGGAAAAAGGGGTGCTCACCACGCCGAAATCGATCTTCCCGCTTTTCAGGAATACCAGGGTTTCCGGCGTCGGCGCGTTGGTCACCATAACCTTTATGCCCGGGCAGAGCTCATGAAAACGTTCCAGATAAGGGAGGAGATAAAAGCGAAGGGTCATATCTGAAGCCCCGATGCGGATTTCTCCCAGCTCCAGATCCATCATCTGCTTCAGCTTCTTTTCTCCCATTTCAATCTGCTCATAGCCCCCGGCCACATAGGAATAGAGAAGTTCTCCCTCTTTGGTCAGCTTCACTCCCTTGGCGCTGCGTACAAAAAGCTTTACCCCCACTGATGTTTCCAGAAGCTTGACGGACTGGCTCACGGCGGGCTGGCTGATGGAAAGCTCCTGGGCCGCCAGCGTCAGGGAACCGCAGCGGGCCACATGATAAAAAACCTTATAATATTCCAGATTCTGAACCACCGCTGCTCCCTTCCGGCTGTTCCTGCCGCCGGCAGGACTGCTTCATGACTGTCGTTTCCCGATGCTTTCATTCTTCATGGCTGAACACCGCCGATTATTTTTCAAGCGTACTCTTTCTGTAAATAATATCATCTCTTCCCGGGCCGTTGCTCACCATGGTAATGGGATAGCCGATGTGCTTCTCCACAAATTCAATATAATTCCGGCAGTTTTCCGGCAGTTCCTCATAGTTTTTGATTCCCCGGATATCACATTTCCAGCCGGGCAGGGTTTCCAGAACCGGTTTTGCCTTTTCCAGCTTCCATGTCACAGGGAAATCCGTGGAAACCTCCCCGTCCACATCGTAGCCCACGCATACCGGGATCTCATCAAGATAGCCCAGCACGTCCAGTACGGTAAAGGCCACATCCGTGGTTCCCTGGAGGCGGCAGCCATATCTGGATGCCACACAGTCAAACCAGCCCATACGGCGGGGACGTCCCGTTGTCGCTCCGTATTCGCCGCCATCGCCGCCGCGGCGTCTTAATTCATCCGCTTCTTCGCCGAAGATTTCCGATACAAAAGCTCCCGCGCCGACAGCGGAGGAATATGCCTTGCAGACTGTAATAACCTGCTTAATTTCATAAGGAGGGATTCCCGCGCCGATAGCGCCGTAAGCAGCCAGTGTGGAGGAGGAAGTAACCATGGGGTAAATCCCGTGATCCGGATCCTTCAGGGTTCCCAGCTGGCCCTCCAGCAGGATATTTTTTCCATCCTTGATCGCCTGATCCAGATATGCGGAGGTATCGCATACGTAAGGAGCTATCATTTCCCGATACTCCATCATCGTAGCATACAGCTCTTCCACATCCAGCTTCGGCTTATGGTATAAATGCTCCAGAAGCACATTTTTTGTCTCGCATACACTGGCCAGCTTGGTTTTCAGCCCTTCCTCGTCAAACAGCTCGCAAACCTGAAAGCCGATCTTTGCATATTTATCGGAATAAAAAGGCGCGATGCCCGATTTGGTGGAGCCGAAGGATTTGCCTCCCAGGCGCTCCTCTTCATATTGATCAAACAGAATATGGTAAGGCATTACTACCTGTGCCCTGTCTGATACCAGTATTTTAGGCATGGGCACATTTTTTTCCGTAATGGAGCTGATTTCCTTGATAAGCACCGGAATATTCAATGCGACGCCGTTGCCGATAATGCTTGTGGTATGTCCGTAAAAAACACCGGAAGGAAGTGTGTGAAGGGCAAATTTTCCGTAATCGTTCACAATCGTATGCCCCGCATTTGCACCACCCTGGAAACGGATGATGATATCTGCCTCTTTGGCCAGCATATCCGTGATCTTGCCTTTTCCTTCGTCACCCCAGTTAGCGCCTACAACTGCTTTTACCATTTCTTTATTCCTCCTAACTATTCCGCTCCCGCAGGCGATGGATAATATCGTCCGCCGGGCGCACACACAGGAAAACCGCCTTTTGGCCTGTTTTCTGTTTTTGTCAATAAAAAGCGGGCTTTTACAAACCCATTGTAAAAAACCCGCTTTCTACGTCTTTTACTTAATGATTATATATTATTATATACCATAAGTAAAATCAATATTTATTATGTTCGGAATAAGTTAAGCTTATGTTAATTCATTAATCATAAAGGTTGGGAGCAATCTTGGGATCGTCCATGTTTTCTGCGGTATACCACTGGCAGCCTGTGTCAACATCGCTTACGGGCTCGCCTTTGATGGCTTTCACACACAGTTCAACGGTCTTGTAGCCAATCTGAAGAGGATCCTGGGTAACAGCGCCTGCCAGCTTGCCGTCTCTTACAGCGGTTTTGATAAGAACACCGGAGTCAAATGCTACGCCGATTATGTCTTTGCCCAGCTTGCCGATATTGGCATCGCCGTTGATGAGGCCTTCGCCTGAGAACTGGTTGGAACCATAAATGCAGATGGTATCCGGTTTGTTCAGCAGGTTCTGTGCATCTACGGAAGACAGGTCGGCACTTACGGAAGCGGGAACTGCAACGTCGATAATAACGTCTGCGCTGTCAACCTTGTTCGCCCATTTGTCATGTCCTTCTACGGAAACGGTCTTGCCGTCAGCTTCCAGAAGGGTTTTCATCTTGTCAACGAAGCCTGAGCCACGCTGTACGATGGATTCGGAGTTGGCTTCCTGGTTCATAACGCCGATTCTTACAGTACCGGTTGCGGAAGCTACTTTATCCTTAATCAGTTTATAGGTTTCGTCTGCTGCAAGCTCGCCTGCCGCATAGTTGTCGGTTGCCGCATTGGCTGCAATAGCTCCTTCAGGAGCGCCGGGTACACCGGAGTCAAAACCGATGATCGGAATGCCGGCTTTCTGGATTTCCTTAATGGTATCCAGACACGCTTCGGTATCCAGGGCTGCCAGGCCGATTGCAGGCGGATTGTTATTGAAGGCATTGTTCAGCATCTGTACCTGTTGTGCGATATCAGATTCGGTATCCGGTCCCTGGAAATCAATTTCCACACCGTATTTTTCAGCGGCTTCATTAGCGCCCTGGAGAACTGCCTGCCAGAACTGATGCTGGAAGCCCTTGGATACCAGATAAATCTTTCCTGTTATTTCTGCGGAAGCCTCCGCTGTGTCCGCGGTTGTTTCCGCTGCATCCGCAGATGCGGCAGGAGCTTCTTCCTTGGACTCTGCAGGCGCAGGCGCTGCAGATTCTGCCGGAGCCGATGTGCCGGCGCTGTTTCCGCAGCCGGCGAGCATACTCGCCACCATGGCTACACCCAATGCGATACTGAGTAATTTCTTTTTCATGTAAAACCCTCCTTAAAATTTGTTATACCCCGGTAACTTTTCTGCCGGTTTTGTAATTACAAGCCCGCATCCCTCTTTTTTATTTGGAATGTCAGGCATTATAAACAGGAAACTGTCAGGCTTTTTTCTTTTTCTGCCTGTTCATGACATCCATAAATACTGCGAATACCAGTACGACACCGGTAACCGCCTGCTGCCAGTTGCTCTGCAGCCCTACAAAAGGAAGGCCGGTTTTGAGCACGGACATGATAAACACACCAATCAGGGTACCGGAAATCGTTCCGTAGCCGCCGCTCATGGAGGTTCCGCCGATCACTACGCCTGCGATGGCGTCCAGTTCAAAACCGCCGCCGCCCCCGGGCAGGATGGTGGAGTAGATGGATGCATAGGCCAGACCGGCCAGGCCGGCCAGCGTGCCGCTGATAATATAGGCCAGAGTACGCCATTTGGCAATGTTGACACCGGAAAGCCTTGTCGCTTCACTGTTGCTGCCCAGAGCCACGATATAACGTCCGGGCCGTGTCTTATTCAGCACGATGGAAGCGATAACAGCCACTATGATTAAAAGGATAAATCCGGTAGGTATCAGCACTCCGTTCTGATTGATTTTGAAAATATTACGGAACCAGCCTTCCGCCTGGCTGGACTGCGGCCAGGTAACGCTCTGCGCCTTGGTGAAAATAGAACCCAGGCCCTTGGAAAGCATCATGGAACCCAATGTTGCGATAAAGGGCGGCAGGTGCATGTAAGATACCATCAGGCCGTTCAGCAGGCCGAACAGGCTGCCGATGAGGATACATACCAGAAGGCCGAGGGCCACCGGCAGATGGTATTTGGTAATCAGCTGTCCGGAAATCAATGCGGAACAGGTGAGTACGGTACCGATGGAAAGGTCAATACCATCGGAAGTGATGGCAAAAGTAACGCCGATAGCCATCAGTCCTATGTAATAGGATGCGTCAAAAATATTTACCAGTGTGGCATAGGAACGGAAAGCCGGATTGATAAATCCGAACACTACGTAAATAAGAATCAGAGCCAGCAGGGCTATCAGCCTCTGCGTTCCCACGGACTTTGCAAATTTTGCAAGAGGGTTTTTCTTTACGGTCCCCTCCGTATTTGTTGTTTTAGCCATTTGTTTCCTCCCCCTTTACATACCGACCGTAGCAGCCTGCATAATCACTTCCTGCGACGCTTCTTCAATCGGAATCTCCGCTGTCTTTTTTCCCTCACACATAACCATGATCCTGTCGCTCATACGCAGGATTTCCGGCAGTTCGGAAGATATCATGATAATGGATTTTCCGGAAGCGGCCAGTTCGTTCATCAAATGATAAATTTCACTCTTGGCCCCTACGTCAATTCCTCTGGTGGGCTCATCAAAAATAAGAATATCGCAGTCACGCACCAGCCACTTGGCAATTACCACCTTCTGCTGGTTCCCTCCGGACAAGCTGAGCGTCGGCGTATTCACCGTTGGTGTTTTGGTATTCAGACGCTCCACATAATCCTGGGCCGTTGCCTCTTCACTCTTTCTGTTGATGAAGATTCCTTTTACAAATTTTTCAAGAGACGCCATGGTGGTGTTCTCCGCAATAGTTTTATCCAGCACCACACCGTAACGCTTCCTGTCCTCCGACAGATACCCGATTCCGGCTTCCACCGCATCCTGCGGGCTGTGTATTTCCACCTTCCTGCCGTTTACGTAAATATCTCCGCTTTCTTTTCTGTCCGCTCCGAAAATAGCCCTTGCCGTTTCTGTACGTCCTGCGCCCATAAGGCCGGAAAAGCCGAGGATTTCACCCTTTTTCAGTTCAAAGCTGATATCCTGTACCATCTTTCCCGCCTGCAGATGCTCTACCTTCAGCACCACCGGCGCGTCCGAAGGAACACTGCTTTCGGTTTTCGGGTCCTCATAAATCGTACGGCCCACCATCATGTTGATGATGTCATCCTTGGTACAGTCTTTGCTGATTAAGGTTCCCACGTACTCGCCGTCACGCATGACCGTTACTCTGTCGGTGATGATTTTAATTTCATCCATGCGGTGGGAAATATAAATAATACCGATGTTCCTGGACCGCAGATCCCTTATGATTTTAAATAACTCATTGATTTCGGAATCCGTCAGCGCCGCTGTCGGCTCATCAAACACCAATACCTTAACGTCCCTTGAAATGGCCTTGGCAATTTCGCACATCTGCTGCTTGCCCACGGTCAAATCCCCCATAACCTGGGAAGGGTCAATTTCAATGTTCAGCTTTTCAAACAGCTTTCCCGCTTCCTCATTCATCCTTCCGTCGTCTATGATTTTCCCTTTCATATACTCCCGTCCGATGAATATGTTCTGCGCCACAGTCAGCTGCTGCATCATGTTCAGCTCCTGATGCACAATCGCGATTCCCGCGTCCTGTGCTTCCCTGGGATTGGTAAACGCCACTTCCCTGCCTTCATATATGATCTGGCCGCTGTCCTTGAAATAAATGCCGGTCAGAATCTTCATAAGCGTGGATTTACCGGCTCCGTTCTCACCCATCAGCGCATGAACCTCACCCCGGCGTACTTCCAGGTTTACCTTTTTCAGAGCATGGACTCCGGGAAAGGATTTATCGATATCCTTCATCGTCAGAATTACTTCCCCCACTTTTTCACCTTCCATCCCTTCTCTTTTCAGATTAAACGTAACGATTCAGACAGGTCTGAACTGTAATCTGTCTTTTCTTTCTCTTGCTGATGGTCTTATTATAGTGACACCTTAAATAAAACTACATGTGATTTTTTATAAAAAAAGGGTAAAAATTTACTGTTCTGTAAATTTTTACCCTTTTCGTACTGCAAATACCACAAAAATATAGTTTTTCTTTGTTGATTCTTGTCGTGTTGACGAAGCACGACATAACCTTCGGAGGAAAGGAAAAGGGACGGCGAAGGGTGGGGTATCGGTTACTCTCCTTTAAAAGGAAAAAGCATTTCCTGGTTTTCATCCAGATACATGTTTTCTCTTGTTATAAGGACGGAACCGGAATCGATCTGATCGGGCACCTTTTCTCCGTTCAGGGCTTTTACGGCAGTTTCTACGCCGAGGTAGCCCATCTTGAAAGGGTTCTGGATTACCATTCCCCGGAAAATGCCGCCCTCCAGCATTTTTATTTCCTCCAGGGAGCTGTCAAAGCCTACAAAGCTGATTTTTCCTGCCAGTCCTTTGTCCACTATAGCGCGGGCGGCGCCTACGGCGGAGTATTCGTTGAGGCCTACCACAACGTCCACATCGGGGTGTTCCGCAAGGATCTGCAGCATCAGCTGATAGGCTTTATCATAGTTGGAATCGCAGAAAACCACGTCCGCTATTTTTTCCGCGTCACTGCCCAGTCCTTCCCGCAGCCCCTGCTCCCGTTCCATGGCAGTGGAGGAATTCTTTACATGGGCCACCACCGCGATCCGGGAATCCGGCCTGAGGATTTTCTTGACGAATTCGCCCTGCAGCCTTCCGGCCTTTATGTTGTCGGTGGATATCATACATTCCGCTACCTTTGTGTCAATTTCGGAATCCAGAAGGAAGAGGCGGATTCCGTTTTCCACGATTTTTTCCGCCATAGGGGTGGTTTCGGTAAAGCTGGAGGGTGTGAGGACAATAGCATCCGGCTTCTCAAGAATGGCCTGTTCTATCAGTTCATTCTGCCGTACATAGTCATCCTCCGTCTCCGGCGCGCAGACCGAGAACTTCACTTCGTATTCCTCTGCCGCCATACGGGCGCCGTCGATTAGCTGTGTCCAGAAATCGCTGTCATCGATTGTCTTGGATATAAAAATAATGGACAGCTGTTTCTTTTCCCTGTCCTCTCTCCCGAAAGCATAGGAAAGCAGGAACGCGGCGGCAATAAGAAGCAGGGCGGCAGAAAGGATTCTCTTTTTATTGGACATTATCATGTTTTTCAGGACATGGCCTGTGTTATTTTTCAATGATTTCCGCCTCCCCTCCGGCAAACGGGATCCTTATCGTGGCAGCCGTACCCTCGCCGGGAATTCTTTTATAAGAAATCCCGTATTCCTTTCCGTAATACAGCTGCAGACGCATCTGCACATTGCTGATGCCTATTCCGGATTTGGATTTGTGCCCGGTTTTAGGATCAAAAATATGCTCCAGAACCTCCGGTTCCATCCCTTTACCGTTATCATATACAGTGAGGTTAATGCAGCCGCTGCGGTGCACGCCGGTGATCTTGATGAGCCCCTTTCCGTCCTTATATTTGATTCCATGGTATATGGCATTTTCCACCACGGGCTGGAGCACCAGCTTGATGATCTGCTGTTCCAGTATTTCCTCTTCCACATGGATTTCAAATTCCATTTTATCCTGGTACCGCATCTTCTGTATGGTCAGATAACTCCTGGCATAGTCAACCTCCCTTTTTATGGACACCAGCTCATCCTCATTGCTGATGCTCTGCCGAAGCAGCCTGGCCAGGGAAGAGGTCATGAGCACCACCTCTTTTGTTTTCCCGCCCTCCGCCATCCAGATAATGGAATCCAGGGTATTGTACAGAAAATGCGGATTGATCTGGGACTGCAGGGCCTTCAGCTCACTCAGGCGTTTCTGTTCCTGCTCGTAGATATTCTGCTCCATCAGCTGCCGGATACGGACAATCATGATATTAAAGGTTTTCCCCAGGCTCGCAATTTCGTTATTTCCTTCTTCCTTTACCCGGATTCCTTCAAACTTTCCTTTTTCCGCTTCTTTCATGGAATCCTTCAGCCGTTCCAGCGGACGTGTGATTGCCGAAGAAAAAATCACACACAGCAGGATTGTCACCACAAGAAAGGCCGCTGTTATGACAATGTACAGCCTTTGGGCTTCCGAGCGTCCCCGCATCAGCTCCGCCATATCGGTAACTCCGACCACGCTCCAGCCGGTTTTATCCGATACGGAAATCGTGTACAGCCTTCTGTTTTTCTCATCGTCTGTGAGGAAAAAGCTGTCTTCACATTCCAGCACTTCATCGACCAGCTCTGTTTTCAGGGAGCTGTAAATGAGCTTCTGTTTGGGATGGTAAATGATTTTTCCGGTGGGATCGATGATATAAATATAATCCGAGCCGATATTGTTTCTTTCACACAGATCCTTCAGCGCCTTATAATTCAGATCAATGAAAAAAACTCCCATGATTTCCCCTGTGTCGGGGTTTTCCAGCCCTCTGCTCATGGTGATCACCCATTTGTAATTATCCCTGATGACATTCTGCACATGGGATGAGGTAAGGCAGGTGCTGCCCTCCTCTTCCGCTTCACGGTACCAGTCCACACTGTAGAGTGGGATATTTTCATTCAGCACATCGTTTCCGTCATTGATTATGCTTTTTCCGTCCCCTGAAAGCACGGCAATATTGGAAATATCCGTTCTGGTCTCCAGTACGGTGGAAAACTGGGTGACGATCCGGCGGTACAGATTGGGATCCCCGGAATTCCTTCCTTCCATCAGATAGGTCTGTACATCGCTGCTGTGGGCCACCAGGGAGGATATATTTTCCATATAATCAATATAAGAATCGATATCCCTGTTAACCTGTCCGATGAGCCGGGTGGTATAGTCTATGGAATTGTTCAGAATCGTCCGTTCCGTATAATTCAGGGAAATGATATAGAAAAAAGTGAGCGTTGCCACGATCAAAGTGGAAAACACCGCCAGCATGGTGGTGCGGATACTGGAAAAGGGCAGAATTCCCTTCCTTCCCGGCTTTTCCTTTTCTTCCTTCATCCTTATATCCTCTTTTCCCTTGCATATTCCGTAGGTGATTTCCCTATGGCTTTTTTAAAGGCAGCGCTGAAATAATGAGGGTCGGAAAATCCTACCTTTTCAGCGATTTCATAGTTTTTCAAAGAAGTGTTTTCCAAAAGCTCCCTTGCCTTCTGCATCCGGATACCGGTGAGCACCTCCATAAAGGTCTCTCCCGTGATATTTTTAAAAATGGTGCTGAAACGGCTTGTGCTGATATTCAGATAAGAGCATACCGTACTCAGACCCAGATCGTTTTCTCCGTAATGCTTTTCTATGTATTCCATGGCAAGGAGGGCGTATTTTTTCCCGCCATCGTTCCTTCCCGTATCCAGCATTCCGGATACCTTAAGGAAATACTCTTCCATCACTCCAAGCGCCTGCTCCAGGCCCGAGGCTCCTATGATTTTTTCAAGAGTCCTCTCCTTCTCCCACAAGATATCCTGTTCCTCCAGCTGAAAGGATCGAAGCAGCTCCACCGTTTCGTCCAGCTGCTGCTGAAGCTGAAGGTTGACTCTTTCCCGGTTCCATGCCGCCCTGCGGATATCCTCCTTCATCTTGTCAACACACTGCTTGATCCCATCCCTGTCGCCGCGTTTTACACAGTCAAGGATTCTTTCCATGATGGCCTCCGCCTCGGAGCGTTCCGGCGTACCACTGATTTCCTCCAGGATCAGCACGGATTCTTCTCCATAGGTATAGCGGTACTGCAGGGCTGTCATCGCCTCTTCATAAGACCGGAACAGCTCTCCCCGTTCCTTTACACAGCCGCCGATCCCTATTGTGGTTTTCATATTCATGATTTCCAGGAGACGTCTGTTGATTTCTCCTGCAATTTCATGAAGCCGCTGTCCCAGCTCCGCCGGCCGGTTCGTTTCAAGAAGCAGCACCGTACGATAATCCTTTCCCTGGAATACCTCTCCCGCATGCTGTTTTTCCACGATTTCCTGGGCCACATTATAAACGACAAAAGCCATGAGTGAACGCTCCTGCTTCTGCTTGTCATCCAGGCTGTTGGCATCACGGTAATCATCTATTTCCACCACCGCTACCCGAAAGGCGCTGCCCCAAAGGGTAATTCCCACATCCTCCAGCTCACGGTCGTTTTCCTCTCTCGTTTTATCCCCCATAACCAGGCTCATCAATGCATTGGAACGGACAAGCAGATGGTTCCGGTGATAGGTCGTGCTCATTTTTCCGATCCGCTCGTCCTTTTTCTTCTGTTCGCTGATTTTTTCCCCTACCTGCAGAAGGACCTCCGAAAGCTCAAATGCCGTCACCGGCTTTAAAAGATATTCGGTAACCTGATATTTCAGGGCTTGCTTCGCATACTCAAATTCATCATAGCCGCTGAAAATAATGATTTTAACCTGCGGATATTCGCGGTACAAAAATTCACTTAACTGCAGGCCGTCTATATAGGGCATGCAGATATCCGTCAGCACCACATCCACCTCATGCTCCTTCACATAGGCCTGCGCTTCCCGTCCGTCTGCACATGCCGCCGCCAGTTCGTATCCCAGCTTTTCCCAGGGAACGTTGGCGCTGATTCCCTCCCTCGTCAGGATTTCATCATCTACCACAATTGCTTTTATCATTTTTATACCCCTTGTCCGATTCAGCCGCCGCCATTGTCCGCCCCTCCCGGACTGCAGCCCCCAATTTTCTTTATCATACCGAAAAAAAGACGCTGTGTAAAGGTTCTTTCCTTACACAATCGGATCCCGGTACCACAATGCTGCTATTCAAGGTTCCGGTATGAGAAAAACGGAAAGCAGGGGGCCGCCCCTCAGCTTTCCGTCTTTCTGTTTTGAAAATGCTTTAACTCCTCGTTCATGTCCTTCGCCTTTTTGTCGGCAACAAACCACAAGACTCCCTCCGCCGCCAGACTGATAATCACTATCAGAAACATAAAGGGCAGCAGTACCTCCCAATCCGTTTTTCCGATGAAAAATACGATGCTGACCATGATTCCTTCCAGCAGAAGCAGCTGCAGCAGCTTCCGTACGAGCATCTGTCTGACGGAAAGCTCCTTCCTGCTATAAGTCACCGCCGATGGCAGAATTCCCAGCCCTCCATAGATAACAGGAAGCAGAAAAGCCTGGTAGCCGAATCTGATTTCCGGCTCATACCGCATTCCCAGGAATGCCATAACCAGGTTTACACAGGTGACCACAACAAAAAAACTGATTACCAGGTGTTCTATAAACTCTCTTTTACTCATTTCCGCTCCCTTCTCTGCGTTTTAATATCTCACGCAGGCTGTTTACATATTTTCTGGATATGATAATATCCTCTCCGTTCTGCAGCCTGGCGCAAAGACGGCCATTCAGGGCCGGCCTCAGATAATCTATCCGCATCAGATTGACAACCGCCGTCCGGGAGCATCGGAAAAACTGCTTGCTTCCATATGCTTCCTCGAAAGCATACAGCTTCATTTTCACTTCATAAACCTTCTCTTTCGTATAAATAAAAAGGCGGTTATCCACAGCCTCGGCATAATAAATCTCCGGAAGAGGGATCTGAAACTGTTTTCCGGCTTCATACCCCTCCAGGCTTTCCTGCCTGGACAGAATAAAATGCCGGATCTCCCGAACCGTATCCGTTACCTCATGGCAGCGTATCAGCACCTGTTCTTCCTGCTGCCGGTCAATCGTTTCCACCGTTACCCGCATATATCCCTGTCAGCCCCTTCCCGGCGCACCGCACTGATTAAGCAGTTCCGTTCTTTTTTTATATATCAATAATCAGTAAACCTCCTTAAGGGAAAGCTCCCCCTCTTCCTTCAGGTAATAGTCAAAATATTCCAAAACCAACCGGTTCATCGTCATGATGCATTCCCTTGCGTCACGCTTTCCTGTTCCCAGAAGCCCGGCAAGAGGCGGGGAAAAGAGCGGCAGATCCGTAAAATTCATATGCTCCGCATCATCAAAATGGATTTCTTTTGCCTCCTCCGCTTCAGCAAGTATCACATGATTCACATATTGATCTCCATACTTCAGGCCTTCTACGTAATGTCCTGTGGTATCAATGCAAAGCAGGGGAACCGGATAAGGTTCCGTATTCATCAGATATTTTCCGTCTGTATAATCCAGCTCTTCTCCCAGCATGGTTCCGTCCAGATCAATAACCGCCTTTACACCGGGCCTTTCCCGCCCTACGGTAACCGCTGCCGCACCGCCGAGGGAATGCCCCATCAGCCCTGTCCGCTGAATGTCTGCCAGCCGGAAAGGCAAATCCGCTGTTTCCCGCCCGCATTCCTCTTCTATCCGGTCCAGCACAAAATTCATATCTTCCGTCCGAAGGTTTATCCAGGGCCTGTTGAGTGCAAAGACTTCCTCTTCCGGCATTCCCTCTTCATTTACCCGGAATACATCGTTTATAAAATTTTTATCCGCCATTATTATCTGTCCGTCTTCCAGCTCTGAAAATATGGCATGATAGGGATGCTCCACACTGCATACCACATAGCCGTTACTTGCCAGCTCCATATAGGTGGAATAATTGCTCATCCGATAGCCAAAGGCTCCATGTGAAAACACTACCAGCGGAAACTTCTCCTCATTCTCCGCTGCCGGATACCAGAACTGTACCGCTACCTGCCTGAAAGCTCCGTCATTCCGGAAGCTCTCCTCTCTGGTTTCATCCGTCCAGACATAGCTTGCCGTCTCACAGGCATAGCTTCCGGAAGCAGGAACCGGCTTCATGGGAGGGAATAAAACCACCGGGAGCAGACAGAACGCCAATACCAGCAGGCGGAGCACCGCTCTTCCGATCCCTGCCTTCTTCCTCCTTTTCCTGACTAAGGCATACCATGCCCCTGCCAGGTTCCACAAAAGAAATGCCGCCGGAAAAATACAGGAATTCCTCCAGCCCCATACTCCTATTATGGAAAACAGGAGAAACAGCAGCAGCTCCCCGAGGCCGAAGAGCAGCTGAAGACCCGGAAGCCTCCTTTTACTGTATACAAAAATCCCTTCTTTTATTGCTTCTGCAAGGAAAAAAGCACCGATAAACCAATAGATAACCATAGCCGCCTCCTGTCCGGTATTTCCTGCGAAGGCTTTCCAAAATTATTTTGGTTCAGCTTATATAAATATCCGCAGGATTTTGACCTGCTGCAAGTATAGAACGGGAGCATTTTTTTCTCAATAAGAAGCAGGGCAGAATGCAGAAAAGGGCGGTGAAATGCATTGTCTGTTATCTTTTTTTCAGGATATCCAGGGTATGATGACTCGCGCCTATCAGATCACTGCGTTCACAGACTGCGAAATGATAACGCATGTAAAGAGCAAACGTATCATCATCCATGCTGTCGATTACCGGACGCATGTAACCGGTAGGCCCATCCGTGGCCACCAGCATTAATCGTTCTGCATCTATGGTTCCATCCAACTTTTCAATATCTTCTGTCCGCGCCAGATGAAACAGATCCTCCGACTCAGACAGGATATGAAAATCCTCCGTAAGCTTCTTTTGTTCCAGATATTTCTTCACTTCTCCAAGCGGAAACAGTTCTCCTACCATGGTAGGATCGCTCATACAGTAGGCCACAAACAGATATCCGTTCTTTTTAGTAACACGGCAAGCTTCCTGCAGTGCCTTTCTTTGATCTTCTTCCGTGTATAAATGATACATAGGGCCGAGAACCAGAGTTCCGTCAAAGGTTCCGTCTTCAAAACGGGAAAGATCAAGGGCATCTCCCTGATATGCCCTGATGCTGCCGCCATCCGGTAATTCCGCCATTTTGGAACGGAGGATATCCAGGTTATGCGTGAGCAGTTCTACCGCATCCACTCTGAAACCTTCTTTTGCCAGGGCGAGAGAATATCTTCCCGTACCGGCTCCGATTTCCAGAATACGCATCCCCTTATTCAGAAAACGATGGATGTATTTCATCGTCGTAAGATATTCCACCAGACCATGCTTTGTGGCTGTCAGCCGGGCATCCTCCTGATAAGTACTGTAATAGCTGTTAAGATAATCGTTTTTATTCATGAGTCCCCCTTTCTGCTGTTCGCAGGCAATAAGATTCTTTTCCTAATACACAATATTCAGAATATAAATCTTATGAAAATGAGATAGACTTTCTTCATTTATTATGATACCATACTTATTAGTGATGGATTTGATTTTTTAACTTCTTTGTGAATTAAATGTGAATAGCGAAACTTCTGGCTTACTATTAAATTTGTATTCAATTATAAAAAGGAAGGACTGAACCTATGACACAAAATGAAAAGCTTGATTTAATTATAGAAAAAATAACAGGTATTGATCAGGATGTCAATGGCCTTAAACAGGATGTTACTGAACTAAGGCAAGACATGACCGGTCTTAAACAGGATGTTGCTGAACTGAGGCAAGACATGACCGGTCTTAAACAGGATGTTGCTGAATTGAGGCAGGACGTTACTGCTCTTCAACAGGATGTTTCTGAATTGAGGCAGGATGTTACTGTTCTTCAACAAGATGTTTCTGATATTAAGGTTGATTTACAATGCCTTCACGCTGATGACCATATGATTCTTGATGAAATCGTACGTGTACATGGATTCTTGGAAAATCACATAAACGATGCGCAAAAACATACGGCATAAAAGTTTAAATTCGTATACTTAAGTACTAAAAGCAAATTTTTTTATTGCTGTCATTCTGATTTGCTGGCTGTCATTAACCAAAAATAAGATCCCAGAGTACCTTACTTTTAAAATGTACTCTGGGATTTTCGTAATTACAAATGAAATTATAACTGCCTGCAAAGGCCCTGCCAGCGATATCAGTTTTATTATCTACATCTGTTCTTCCAGTCTCTGCTGCGCAATCCAGTCAATGACAGCAGCCTGTCTCCCGCCGCAAATTACAGGCTGCTCATCGAAATCAAGCTTACATTGGTTATTCAGCATAGGAATCCAGGCCCAGTGCCCGATGTAAGTATAAGGTGTACCGTCCTCATTAAAATACTGGCCGGTCTGATCAGTGATATGATCCCAGAAAGTAAAATGGATATTTTTCCCTCCGGCGGCGATCAGCCTTTTATAGGTAGGAACCACACACTTGTCCGGAATAACCACTGGATCATCCTTTGAGTGGGTAAACCAGACAGGCTTTTGTGCGATATCCGCAATGTCCTTATCCGTTATAGCACTGTCATCCAGAGCTTCACACACCGGGAAGGCGGCCGCATATCTGCCGGGATTGCGGATCAGCATTTTCATGGTCATGAAGCCGCCGTTGGAATCTCCGCCCAGGTAAATCCGGTTTGTATCGATATCCTCATGTTCTTTGACGAAGTCTGCAATCAGACGCTCCAGTGGTTCCACATACATGGAGGAACCATCCTTTGTATATTCGCCGCTTCCATCATCCATCCACATGGTAGGCGCCTGGGGCGCCAGAAGATAAGCGCCGCCGAACAGCTTCTGGATTTCGGGCGAAATCAGGTTTACGACCTTATTTCCAGTCGCCGCGATTAATGGCTCTTTCCCGCCTTCCCCAGCGCCGTGCAGCCATATTAACAGCGGAACCTTATGAGCGTCCGCTTCTTCGGGACGGTAATAGCAGTAGGCCAGAGAGACTTCGGGATCTTCATGTACTGCAGTCTGCAGAAGTTCTCCGTAAATAAAGCGGTTCCCGCCGTTTTCGTCGAATACAAGGCCTTCCAGGGTATCCGCTCCGGTTTCTATGGGTGCGAGCTGGACTATTTTATAAGCCGTATTTACGGTTACATTAAAATTTCCGTCAAAACGGATGATGGATCCAAGACCCTCTCTGGGATCGCAGTACATACAAAGTGTAATGTACTCTCCGTCTTCAACACAGCTGCCTTCTGCGTCCGATACATACAGATCTGTGATTCTCCGGGTTCCTTTCATGGAATCATCGGGCTTTTCCCCCATAAATACAGGCCAGGCAAAATCTTCTCCCGACATGGCGGTGCGCTTAACGGAAACCCGGAACTGATCATCAGAAAGCTTCGCACCTTTCAGGCTTCTTCCCACATGCAATATCACTTTACTGATATGTGGGCCAAAATCAAATACCTCTGTTATTGTTTTATACTGTCTTCCCATCTCTTTTCTCCTTCATCCTTTATATTTTTATCCTTTTACACCGCCCAAAGTGATACCCTTTACAAAGTTTTTCTGAATAAACGGATAGATGACCACAATCGGCAGAATGCCCAGCGTTGCCATTGCCATACGTACGGATACGGAAGGAATTTCCGACAGTCCCTGATTCACATTCCCCACCTGGCTCGCATTCTGTGTCAGAGCGTTGATATTCTGCATCAGACGGTTTAAGAGGTTCTGAATGCTGTAGAGATCGGTCCTTTTTACCAGATAGATATAGCCGTTGTTCCAGTCGTTCCAGTAGGCGATCCCGGCAAACATTCCTATCGTGGCGATGATCGGCTTTGACAAGGGAACCGCGATTTTTCTCATGGTCTGGAATTCACTCGCCCCATCAATATAAGCCGCTTCGAGAATTTCATCCGGCACACTGCTGACAAAATAGCTTTTCATCAGCAGGACATTAAATGCGTTCATCAATAAGGACGGAACCAGCAGAGCAAAAATGGTATCCTTAATATGGAAGACGTTAGTATAGTTAATGTAGGTCGGTACAAGGCCGCCGTTAAAAAGCATTGTGAACACAACAAGGAACGTGAATATATTCCTGCCCGGCAGGCTTTTTTTAGCAAGGCCATAGGCGAGGCCGATGGTCAGAAGAAGGCTGCAGGCGGTTCCTGCCGCTGTGATCAGGAAGGAAATTCCATAAGCCTTCAGCACCATCCCGCCATTGGAGGCGAACACCCATTTGTACGCGTAGGCGCTCCATTCTTTCGGAAAAAAAGAGTACCCGTCGCGCAGAAGTGCCCCATTGGAGGTCAGGGAAGAAATGACCATCAGAATAATAGGGATGACTGCCGCTGCCGACAGTATAATCATGACAGCATGGCCAACAGCGTTGAATATTTTATCTTCTCTTGTTTTCATAATCCATTACCTTCCTTTTTACCAGAGTGCGCTTTCATTGTCAATCCTGCGCACGACCAAATTTGCCGCCAGAATCAGGATGAATCCGACGATGGACTGATATACACCGGCTGCGGCCGACATGGATATATTGCCCAGCTGCAGCAGTCCGCGGTAGACGTAAGTATCAATGGTCTGGGTTGTGGAATACAGCGCGCCCTGATTCATGGGAACCTGATAGAACAGCCCGAAGTCAGAGTAGAAAATACGTCCAATCGCCATCAGCGTCAGCATGATTATGGTAGGCTTAAGCATTGGGAGTGTTATGTATCGGATCTGCTGCATTTTCGTGGCCCCGTCAATCTGGGCCGATTCGTAATAGGAACGGTCGAAACCCATCAGAGTTGAGAGGTAAATGATGCAGTTATAACCTATCGCTTTCCATGCGCTGACAAAAACAAGGATGAACGGCCAGTATTTCGGTTCGGAATACCAGTTGATCCCTTCTTTCCCGAACAAAGGCAGGATCGCGTTGTTCACAAAACCATTTTCCACAGACAGGAACGCGAACACCAGGTAACCCACGATAACGGAGGAAACGAGATAAGGGAGTAAAACCAGGCTCTGATAGGCTTTTTTTGCCTTACCCCACATTTCACTTAAGAGGATTGCGACAAAGATTGCGAGTATCGTATTAATCACGATAAAAGCCAGATTATAGCAGATCGTATTTCTCGTGATCACCCAGGCATCGTTTGTCGTGAACAGGTATTCAAAATTTTTGAATCCAATCCAGTCACTCTTATAGATACCTTTTTTTGCATTATACTGTTTGAACGCTACAATCAGTCCCGGCAGAGGCATATAGTTATTAATGAACAGATAAACAAGCCCCGGAAGCATGATAAGGTAAATGGGGATATAGCGGCGGAATCTCCGCCATGTCATTTTGGTTCTGCGGTCTGTCCTGACCGCTTTCATTTTCTGCGCTTTAGATTTAGACATCGTCATCGATACGCTCCTTTCGTTACCATAAGGCAGTCTGCCAAATATCCTGTCATTTTGCTGCAATATGGCGGCAGCAAAACACATTGCCGCTCACTGTATCCTGATTATAGCCTGCCTGCAGCGGTACAAAAAACAACAATCCTGACTTGTATTGGTATTATCCGGACATTGTAATCCGCGTTTCTTGACAATTAATTAGGGAATGACTACACTGATAAAGTACTCTGTTGCAACAGACCTGCACAAGGGGAGGATCCGATGAAAAAGAAACTGCAGCAGTTATCTGTAAACACCTATACGCTTTTTCTGTTGTTTGTAGTTCTTCTGTTTTTTCTTGCGCTCATCGTCTTCCATAATTATAAAGCCACCTCCCTCCTGCTGAACCATGTGTACTATAACACACAGGACACTGTGGTTCTGTATCAAAAGCAGATCGATTCCGAGCTGGACCGGATAGAAACATATCTTTATACCGTTGCGATTGATAATGCGGATTATACGAACCTGATTTACAAGGACTTCGGTTCCACCTCCTGGTACAGTTCACTTTATCATCTGAATAAAAATTTCAATGGCGCGCTGTCGGTGTATACGGCAGATGGATTTCTGTTTTATCTTCCTGCCAACGATACCTTTCTGTTCTCCAATCAGATCGCAAATATCAGTGTGGCTATGCAGAGCACACTTCGGGATGTGATTTCCGGGGATGATATTTTCCGGGACTGGGAAATCACAGAGATAAACGGCTCCTGTTATCTTGTCCGTTTTATCAATATAGGAGGGGCCCGCCTCGGTGCGCTGGTCGGCGTCAGTTCCCTGCTGGGTTCTCTCACAAACACGGATTCCGATGAGGTGGCCCTGTATCTCACCACCCCTGAAAATCGTTTGTACGGCCCGGGAACGGAATCCGTGGAATTGAATTTTGAAATTCTTACCGATACCTACGGGATTAAAAATATTGATGGTCAGAAAATGCTGATCGTGCAGCAGCCTCTTTCTAACGGCGAACTTTATCTGACAAGAATGATACCCTACTCTGAAGTTCAGGCTCTGAATGCCTCCTTAAACCGTGATGCATTTATTACGACGGCACTGTTTCTCAGCATCTGCCTATCCCTTGTCTTTTTTGTAAAAAGACAGATCATCCGGCCGGTCACAAATCTGACGAACGCCCTGGAGGAAGTATCGGGTGGCAACCTGGAAAACCATATTTCCACGGCAGGGCAGCTCAAGGAATACTGCCAGATGTCAACCACCTTTAATGAAATGGTTACAGAAATAAAAAATCTGAAAATCGATGTCTACGAAGACAAGCTCCAGTATCAGGAGCTTGAAAATCAGTATTTAAAGCAGCAGATCACACCGCATTTCATGATCAACTGCCTGAATACGGCTTATCAGCTTTCGGAGCCGGAGCATCTGGATCTGTCACGTTCCATGCTTATGGATCTCAGCAGGCATCTGCGTTATACCCTGTCTTCCGGTCAGACCGTACCCCTGCATGAAGATCTGGATTTGGTAAAAAACTATGTGGAGATGTCAGGAATCCGGTATCCGGGCTGTCTGGCTCTTTATTCAAACTGCCCTGACGCATTCCGTCAGGCGGTTATTGTGCCGCTGCTCATTTTAAATTTCATTGAAAATACAATCAAATACGAAGTCGTGATGGGGAAAGTCCTGGAAATGCATATAGATATCACCTCATATGAAACAAATGACGAAATCCGGCTGCATATCTGTATCTGGGATAACGGAAAGGGATTCTCTCCGAAAATGCTTGCCAGGATAACGGATCCCACTTATCCATCGGCCGGTGACACCTCGCATATCGGAATAACAAATGTGATTTTCCGAATGCGTCATATTTTTCCTGACGCCCGGTTTGTATTCAGCAATCGTCCCGATGAAGGAGCGCAGATAGATATTGAGTTCCCATATCAGCCGTATGAAGATACAGCGAAGCAGGGCCTGTAGAAAAGGGGAGGAAAAATGAATTTACTGATTGTGGATGATGAATATTACAGCGCGGAAGGCACCAAGAAAAAGATAGCGCAGAAAGGGCCGCTTTTTGACGAAATATTCTGTGCCTATAATATGACTCAGGCATTGGAATATCTTGCAGGTCACAGTGTTGCCATCATGATACTGGACATCGAAATGCCGGGCGGAAGCGGACTGGAGCTTTTGGATCATATCCGTCAGCAGGGATTGGATACCATCTGCATTTTTTTGACCGCTTATGCCAAGTTTGAATATATTTCAAAAGCAATGAGGCTGACCAGTATTGATTATCTGCTAAAACCGGTGGCGGACGAGGATCTTCTCAGCGCGGTTTCAAAGGCGGTGAACCAGTATCGTCAGCAGGCGAATGCAAAGCTGGAGACACAGCAGGCAAATTACTGGAAGGAAAGTGAGCTTTATCTGTGGGAGCTGTTCTGGCTGGATCTATCCGAAGGAGCTGTTTCCAACAGGAAAGAGGATATCATCAGCGAACTGAATCTTCGGAATCTGAATCCTGCCGCGGCCGATCTTTCTTATCTTGTTCTTTTAATCCAGTGTAACGGCATGGACAAACTCCCCGTGGAAAAAGACCTGCATGAATTTCTGCTGAAAAATATCGTGCGGGAATATTTTTATAACAGAGAGGAAATCCCTGTGGCCGTGCGCCAAAGCAGGCAATTTTATTTCCTGCCGCTGCCCGAAGCGGGACGCAGCAGGGAAGCGCTGCTGTCCCGGTGCGTGCAGGCGCTGACAGATTTTGTCCCCCGTTTTCCCAATACGTTCAACTTTTATATCGCCGCTTCGGGTTGCAGGATTTCAGATTTTCAGGAGACAATAAAAGGATTGCAGGATGCGGCGATGAAAAATGTATCCCGGGAAAATCATGTGTTTGACCTCGCACAGTTCACGAATGCGGAGGCAGCAGGATCCGATGTGGACTTTTCCACGAAACGCTGGAGTGATCTGCTGCTGTCCCGCAAAATCGGAAATCTTCTGTCAGAAACGGATATGTTCCTGAATTCGCTGCAGCATTCCCACAGCATAACACGGGATACCCTCTCCAATTTCTATTACAGCTTTCTGCAGACGCTGTTCAGCTGTATGGAGATTTCCAACACAGACTCTCTCCCTCTGTTTCAAAAACAAATCGCGCAGTTTTCCGTTGAAAAGGCCTGCTCCTCCGTTCAGAACCTGCGGGACTGGTTAAACGCCGTGCTGAAGCTGTATGAGGAATACGTTATGAACGCATCGAATCAGGATGCTGCCGTCACAACGATAAAAAATTATATCCATGCACATCTGGAGCAGGATTTGACCAGGGAATCACTGGCGGCAATGGTATATCTTACGCCGGATTATCTTTCTCATTTATTTAAACGTGAGACAGGCTTTTCATTGACCAATTATATTATTTATGAACGGATTGAAGAAGCCAAACGGATGCTGGCGGGAACCGACAAAAGTATCAGTGAGATTGCCACCAGATGCGGCTTTCAGAATATATCTTACTTTTCCAGGCAGTTCAGGCGTTTTACAGGGGTAACACCAAGGGAGTTCCGGAGATAAGGATTCTGCATGACAATTCAAAAAAGAGGATCGGTGAAGCTTCTGCTTCATCGGTCCCCTCTTTTGGTTCTGTTACATCTTATCTTGCGGCAGCCCAGGCGTCAAGCTGCGCCTGCTTTTCATCGATGATTTTCTGAAGGCCCGCATTGTTCATTTTTTCCAGCATTTCAGGAATTCCGACTTCCGGATCCACGAAGCCGTACTCCAGGCTTTTCTGATATTCTTCATATACATTTGTAACCGAAGTCAGTTCTGTTGCTATTTTCGTGCTGTCAAAGGCAAAGCCCAGGGCAGGGGATTTAATGGCTTCATTGTTAAAGGTTTCCGTCCGTTCCCACAGATCCGCAGTGTTTCCCACCAGGACCGTGCTGGCGAACTGATTGGGATACAGCCAGTTCAATGTAGAGTAGGTACCCTGGCTTGAGCCGGCGTTGGCGTCCAGGAAACCATCTTCCGTGATTTCATAATGTACCCCTTCGATTCCGTAAATAATGAGATCTGCCAGCTGCGGATTGGTGTACAGTTCATTCAACAGAATCATAGATGCTTTGGGATTTGCCGTAGTTATAGGCATGACCCAGGGATAGCTTGATATGGAAGAGGAAGAGATATAATCCTCCCTGGTCTGGAAGATAGTCATATCCCGCCCGTCACCGGTGGATTCCTGAACCTTGCTGCCCGGTTTGCCGCCAGTGCCATATGCCATCAGAACATTTTCTTTTACCAGGGTGCCGACATTCGTAGTATCTGCTGCGGCATCCTTGCTTATATAGCCAAGCTGATTCCAGTTATATACTCTCTTACAGAAATTCATATATTCATCGGATTCAAACAAATTTATAATCTTAAGATCGTCGCTTGTCCCAAGAAGGACACCGAAGTTATCTCCGCCGATCTGATCGATCATGGTCTGCTGAACCAGGTCATTTGCCGCAGGGCGGTATACCTCAAGATTAGGATACTGGGCATGCAGCTTTGCAAAAATATCATTCAGCTCATCTTCCGTGATTTTTATGATCTCACCGGCATCTGCGGGAGCTTCATACCCAATCGCGTCCAGATATTCGGTGCCGACCGCAATACAGCCGCGGCCCGCCGCATAATCACGGGTATTGGTAAGGCCATAGAGAACTCCGCCTACCCTGCAGGCATCAATATATTCCTGGCCGAGCACATCGATGATTCCCTGGCCATAGGTCTGAAGCAGCTCATCCTCTTCCAGATCCATCAGATAACCCTGGTTTACCATATTGGAATAGCTTGAAAACAATGTACTCAGGACATCAATCTGTTCCCCGCTGGAAAGCGCAAGCGTCATATTCTGCTTATAGGAGCCGGAATCACTGATTTGGAATTCCACCTCGATATTATATTTCTCTCTTAAAATCTCATTCACTTTTTCCGTGACCATCTCCGTATCCGCAGGCGCGCCTGTCCATGTAGGAAAGGCCACAATCAAATGCTGCAGTTCTTCAAAATAAAGATCCCCTGCCGCCGCATCCGCCGCTTCGGAACTGCCGGAATCCGCCGCTTCGGATTGCCCGGATGCTGCGGACGGACTGTCCGTACCGGCTGAACTGCTGCCGCAGGCAGTAAGGCCGACCGTCATCATGGCAGCGAGCATGAATGCTAACACTTTCTTTCTCATATCATTTTCCTCTCTTTCTTAATTGCACTGTGGAACTGTTCATCTGATGTTATATTCATTTTATGGGAAGCAATCCTTTGAAAAAAGAACGATTCTGCTGTCAATTGACACAATACTGTCAAAAGGAAACAGTTTTGTTCTGTTTTCATGGCGGCATCATTTTTATAATTAAAGTATCATTTACACAACCTTCGCGCCTGCGTCTGCGCCCGCTGTTATCTGCCTGCCCTGTTTGAAAGGCCCTTCCGCCCCTTTGCCGGGCAAGGCCAT
>OBWV01000117.1_pt1 | contig 96344 bp, 72 predicted proteins | sample 1495351 | NCBI WGS metagenome assembly OBWV01 (sample SAMEA2580122, study PRJEB22360) | human gut metagenome | biome: human gut; feature: human-associated habitat; material: faeces | place: Denmark | collected 2008/2010 | reverse complement strand
GGCAGAACCCGTGAAGACAGCCTTTTCTCATAGACATGGCTTGACCGTGGAGGGGGGAGACCATACGTTGCGTTATAAAATTTATCTGGGAGCCAAATGGGCACCCGGTATTATGAAAGAAACGGATTTAAATACTAAAACAGGAAAGATTGATTTGAATTACCGGAATAATAAAATTTTGATTAATAATCAATTGACTGTGGATTATTCAAATGGTACTAGGGTTTCTCCTTATGGAAGTTTTCAAGATTACACGAAAATAAATCCTTATTATCGTAAGACTGATGAGCATGGAAATATTAAGCAAGTATTGGATGATCATAGTATTGGTGATAATTATGAATTTGTTGCTTATTATGGTACGCCAACTTTAAATCCTTTGTGGAATGCACAGTTTGATTCAAAGAATGAAAGCCGGAATTTTGAACTTCGGGAGGCTTTAAAAGTGGAGTACTTACCGCTTGAGAATTTCCGTTTAAGTTTGGATTTTACGCTAACCCGGAAGGATGGAACGGTAGAGGTGTTTAACTCTGCCCAGCATAATGATTTCTTTCTTGAGGAAGACCCGGCTAAAAAAGGATTGTATGAATGGACTAAAACAGAGGGAACTCAATATAGATTAAGTTTGTCTGGAGCGTATACTAAAGGGTTGGGTGATCATTTGTTGACAGCTTACTTGCGATATAGTGTGAATGAAAATTCTACAAAATCGACTACATTGTCCATGAAGGGATTTCCGAATGATAAGTTGAGTGAAGTGTACATGGGAACGGAATACAAGAACACATCAGGAAGCGAGAGTGTTGCTAGATCTTTAGCTTTCGTGATGACCTTGAATTATGCTTATAAACAACGTTATGCTTTTGATTATAGTATGAGTGTCAATGCATCTTCTGAGTTTGGGAAAAATAACCGTTATGCCCCGTTCTGGTCTGCCGGAGTACGTTGGAATGCGGAAAAGGAACCTTTTATTAATAACTTAGGTATTTTTGATGAATTGGTGGTGAGGGGAACTTACGGTATTACGGGGTCTCAAGGGTTTACTCCTTATCAATCTCTACAGATGTACACGTATTCTAATTTGATGAAAACTTACAAGAGTTCGGATGTGGTGGGGACGGAGATATACGGTTTGGGAAATCCGGATTTAAAATGGCAACAGACAGAAAATTATAATGCATCATTGGATTTTACCATGTTTAATAATATTCTGAGTGCAAGATTCGAGTACTACGAGAAATATACGAAAAATACGTTGTTGGATTACACGATGGCTCCGTCTGTCGGATTTCCAACAATGAAAGAGAATCTGGGAAGAATTTCTAATAAGGGATACGAGGTGACATTACGTTTAATGCCATATAGTGATCCTGCAAGACAAGCTTATTGGAACGTGATTTTTACCGGTTCTCATAATAAATCACGGATAGAGGAAATTTCTAATGCTTTGAAAGTGATGAACGAGAAACAAATGGAAATTGCGGATGAGGTTGAAGACCCGTATGTTACCGGTTTAGAAGATAAACGTAAAAAACGTCCCTTACCCCGTTATGAGAACGGTTATTCTCAAACTACGATTTGGGCAGTTCGCTCGATGGGTATAGATCCTCAATCCGGTAGGGAGGTATTTTTGACTAGAGACGGTCAACTGACAAATGAATATTCTGCAATCGACCAAGTCCCGGTTGGAGATACTGAACCTAAATTTCAAGGTTCTGTTTCAACGACATTTACCTATAAAGGGTTTAGTTTAACGCTTGCCGGTCAATATCATTGGGGTGGACAGACTTTTAACCAGACACTGATAGATAAGGTGGAAAATGCTAACTTACGAATGAATGCGGATCGGAGAGCTCTGTATAGCCGATGGAAAAATCCTGGAGATCAGGTGTTTTTTAAGGCAATAGATGGAAATATTGCTAAGATGGATACGAAGGAGAGTTCTCGTTTCGTGATGGATGATAATGAATTTTATTTTTCAACTATAAATTTATCCTATCGGTTGGACGGGCAAAAATGTGATTGGCTTAAACGGGTTGGGGTTAGTGCTGCGACAATTGGAGTGTATATGGAAGATATTTGTCGGTTCTCGTCGATTAAGATGGAACGAGGAATTGATTATCCTTTCTCTCGTCAAGTGTCCATGTCGTTGAATGTAACTTTTTAAATTGATGAACGATGAAAAAGTATATAGTTAGCATTTGTTTAGGAATGTTCTTGTTTTCCTCCTGTTCGAATTGGTTAGATGTAAAACCGAAAACGACGGTGGAAGAAGAAGAGGTTTTTAGCCGGGAATTAGGTTTTAAAGAAGCTTTAACCGGAGCGTATATAAAGATGGCGTCAACTGATTTGTATGCCAAAAATTTGAGTTATGGTTTCTTGGATATATTGGGACAACGTTACCAGATTAATGTAGTGGCAAATTATGAGAACCCCCTGTGGTATACATTCCCATCTACATACACGGAAAGTTACACGGAAGCGATTTGGTCGAAGATGTATAACGTGATCGCTAATTTGAATAATTTGTTGTATTACTGTGATAAAAACAGAGATGTGTTTACCACGGAGCATTATTACGAAATTATTAAAGGGGAGGCTTTGGGTTTGAGAGCGTTTTTGCATTTTGATTTGTTACGGATGTTCGGACCGATATATAAAGACAACCCAACTGCGAAACGAATTGCTTATCGGACGGAGTTTAATCAGGAACCGAAGGAGATGCAACCTTCTAACGTGGTGGTGGATAGTATTATTGCTGATTTGAAAAGAGCTGAAATTTTATTGACCAATATAGATCCGTTGAATTTTGAATTTCCAAAAACAGAAGATGGGAATAGTGGAACGGGAAAAGATGGCTTTTTGGAGTATCGTCACAAACGGATGAACTTGTATGCGGTGAAAGCGATGTTGGCGAGAGTCTACTTGTATGCAGGAAACAAGACCGAGGCGGTTAATTATGCGAATCAAGTTATTGACGGGAAATATTTCGATCTGATAGGGGATGCAACAGATGTTTTACGTTCAAAAGAGATCGTGTTCTCTGTTTACGTGGATAAGTTTGACCAACAAGTGACGGATATAACCAATGGTACTTCTTATTTGATTGTCAAGGAGAGTTTCTTGAATGAAATGTTTGATGTGGCTAATGATGGGACAAATGATTTGAGAATCAGAGAGGGAGTTGGATTTGATTACGGAACAAACGGAATCAAAATGCGGAAATATAAGCAAGAAAACTTGTGGGCATCCACGGAAGGAACCGTTGTTTTAATACGTTTATCTGAAATGTATTACATTTTGGCGGAATGTGCGGCAACTCCGGGTGAAGCGGCTGAGTTTTTGAATAAAGTACGAAATATACGCGGGGTAGATCCGGTTGTTTGTACGGAAGCTAACAGATTGGATGAGATTGAAAAAGAGTACCGCAAGGAATTTTACGGGGAGGGGCAATTGTTTTTCTTCTATAAGCGTCATGCTTACACGACATTTCTGCATTGCCCTGTGAACCAAATGGCTGAAAGTAATTATATGTTCTCTTGGCCGGATAATGAAACTTTATTTGGTAAAACAAATTAAGACATCGTGAATGTTGTATTTACTGATAAAATGAGAGATTTATGAAAAATTTGGCAATTATATTACAGGTTTTAATCACGTTATTTTTTCTTCAGAGTTGTGAGGAATACGAGATGGTGCAATATGGAGAGGGAAACGAGATTAATTTTATGGCTGATTATTATTTAGGTAAAGATAAGAAACCGTATTGGGTGGATGAAACAGAATATTTGCATTATGAGACAAATTTTGGGATTAATCCTCGTGGAGATTCTTTGTTATTGGATACTCTTCTGGTAGGGGTTAAAATAAGTGGAGTTCCCGCAGATCATCCTCGAAAGGTTGCGTTTACCACGAAAAAGTTAGGCGATAATACATTGGAGATTGTATGTCCGGAGGAGTATTATGTCCCGGCAGACACGGGTGTTGCCGTGTTTAAAGTTTTGATAAAACGTCCGGAAAAACGAAATACGGAATATTCTGCCTATCTGACTTTTGATTACGAGAAATCGGATTTTAAAGCGGGGACTGCCGAAAGACAAACTTTTGAATTGAGGGTAGAAAATTCTGTTAATTTGGAATTGTGGGGATCTTCTCAAGAAGAATGGGATGGATATTACGCGATGTTTTTTGGAGATTATAGCGAGACGAAAGCTCGTTATTTGATCACGAAATACGGAGGTACGGTATTGAATGAATGGACTATGACGAATCAATTTTATGATGTTCTTTACTCGAATGGTTTCTACATGGATTTTGAAGAGTATAAAGCAGATCCTGATAATGCACCCTTGATAGATGAAAATACGGGTGAATGGATTGAGATTCCTGATATTTCAGAATTACTTTAAAAATAAGAAATTATGAGAAGATTAATTTATATACTGGCTTTGTTACTGTTTGTGTCTTGTTATGATGATAAGGGAAATTATGATTATGAAGATATTAATACGGTAGCAGTTGAATTGGATGAGTTGTATTCCGTGCGTTTGGACAAGGATACCACGCTTACTATTGTTCCCCGGCTGTCACAGCTCTTACAAAAGGACGATGAAAATTTGAGTTATGTTTGGTTATATTCTACGATCAATCATAATTTCTATGGTTTAGCGGATCGTGAAGGTTTTGACACTGTGAGTATAGAACCTAGTTTACGTTTTCATATAGACCCGGAAGAGAAAAATTTGAAATACGAGCATTTTTTTCGTTTAAATGTGTTTGACAAGGTAACGGGAATTGAATATCCGGTAAATACGACGATCAAGTTGATCAAACCTTATGATGGAACTTGGATGGTTTTACATAGTAAAAACGGACAGACGGAATTGGGGTCGATTGAATATATCGGTGCTGATATCGTGGTGAATGAAGATGCCTATTATAAAGAATCAGGCAAGCGATTGACAGGTAAGCCACTTTGTTTGGGACAATATACAACGTCGGTTAAATATTATGGAACCGGGAGCGGCTGGAATATGTTTTACGTGCTTACTGATGTTGCCAAAGAGGCCGGAGTTTATTGTCAATGGAAAAAATTTGAGAAAAAGGATAGTTTGTCTCGAATGGTTGCCCCGATGGCTCAAGCAGGTTTTGATTTCCAACATGTGGAGATGATGGATGGTGATGGAAGTGCCAGTGCTCTTTTGTTGTCCAATGGAGTTCTTTATCAGATCCCTAGGGCCGGTAAAGTGTATAAACCGGGAAGCGGGTTGACCGGTGATGTGAAGATTACCTTGGCATCTAAAGTTATTAACAATGCTTTGTTGTATGATGAGGCCGGACATCGTTTTGCATTTTATTACAATAAAAGTGATGGGTTAGGCGTGAAGAAGTATGATCCTTTGTACTTTAATGAGAGCGAGGAAAATAGTGATTTGATTCAATCTATTCCGGTTCGAGATGGTAATGCTACGGGAGCTGATCCTAACAAGTTAGCTCCGGATCAAAAAGTGTTGTACGTGGGAACCGGATATCAATTTGATCAAAGTTGGACAAGTGTGTATGGTTATGGTTTGGCTAAAAGTGATGATAAATGTTTTGTTTATGAATTTAATCCAAGAGGGTTTACTTATGCTGATTATGCCTCTTTTAATGCTTATTATCAAATTGATTTACCTAAAGGATTAGATGAAAATGCTTGTTTTGCTTCCACTCCGCCTTATAGTGGTATTATTTTTTACGCATCGGGTAATACGGTTTATCGTTTAGACTTTAAACAGGCCGGAGGAAAAGCTACTGCAATCTATACTCATACGGGGGGAAAGGCTACGAAAATGAAATTTGCCAAGAGAAAGGCTCCAGGAGAAGGAGAGTTTGCAGCCTATGAGTTTGATTTGCAACGTAGTTTAGGAGTTTCTTTTGATATGGGAAATGGCAAGAGTGATTTTGTTATCTTGAATTTGTCATCAACCGGTAGTGTTGGGGCTAATAGTGTAACTTATCCGGCAACACAGGTATATTCTGATTTTGGAGAAATAGCTGATTTTGTATTTATTTAAAAAAGGTATTAAGATGAAGTGGATAATTATTATATGGGGTTTACTGTCTCTAGTAGGATGCCAGAGTAAGCCTGAAGGATTCGTGATAAAAGGAGAATTTCAAGGTGCACCGGAAAATGAATGGGTATATTTAACGAATACCGGGCAGACTATGTATTATGATAGTGTACAGTTGAAAAAAGGAAAGTTTGAGTTTAAAGGGAAAGTGGATTATCCGGAATTACGTAGTATTACTTATTTTAAAGATCCGTCGCAACGAATTTATGGATGGGATAAGATCATGGAGTTACCGATATATGTGGAAAATTCTACTATTCGGGTTTCTTTACCTTTTGCAGGGCTACCCTCAAAATTAGAGAAAAAAGTACCGGGTAATTTGCGTGTAGAAGGTTCTCATGCTCATGATTTATATGCGAAATATAAAGAACGGGTAACGCCTTTTGTTGTAAAAGATGACAGCTTGTTTGATGCTTACCGTCGTGCTTATTATTATAAAAAAGGGACGGAAGATGATGTGTTCCGTTGTGTGAGGGGGATGGATGCTATGCGTGATAGTGTTTTTGCCGTGGGTGTTGAATTTATCCGGCAACATCAGGAGTCTCCGGTAGCTTTATATGTGGCAAAAAATCTACGGGTAAGAGCTTACGATAGAGATAAAGCGAAAGAAGTGGTTGGTTTTTTACCGGAAAACGTGAAAGCTACCCCGATGGGACAACAAGCTATGAAAGCTTTATTGGAACAGCCGCTTTACGTGGGAGATGTGTTGCCTGATTTTGATGTGTTGAATGTAGATTTACAGACAGTAAAGTTGTCAATGCTATTAAAAAAGGGACATTATACGTTGGTAGAATTATGGGCATCTTGGTGTGGACCTTGTCGGGCAGATATTCCTCATTTAAAAGAGACTTATCAGCGCTATCATGAAAAAGGTTTTGAAATGGTTAGTATCTCTATCGACGATGATATGGAGGCATGGCAGAAAGCAGTAAAAGAGGAAGGTATGCCTTGGAATCAGGTTTGTGGAGCAAACGGGAAAGGTTATAAGAAAGAATGTATGGATTTGTTTGGTGTTAACGGTGTACCTTCATGCGTGTTGATTGATAAGGAAGGGCGAGTCATTAGCACAAATGCACGTGGGGGATGGTTGAACGAGAAGTTGGCGGCATTGTTTAAAGAATAAAAATTCGGTTTTATAAAATTTGTATTGTATGAAAAATGTATTGTTATTGTTCCTACTCGTGGTTGGTGTTGCCAGCCACGGGATGGGGAAGAACGTGCGGTTGCATGGTTCTTTGAAAGAGTTCGGGGCTAATGTGGTATCTATGGATTTTGATGGTGCTGCAGGTGAATTATCTAAGGAGTGGAGTCAAAAAATCACGGTGAATAAAGATGGTAGTTTTGATTTTTCTTTTGACTTGAAAAAGCCAGGATATTATTCGGTAGGACGGAACACGCTGTATTTGACTCCGGGGGATGATATGGAAGTGTATCTAGGAACGTCTCAACCACAAAGTTGGTTTAAGGGAAAAGGTGCGGGCGTGAATAACTATATGAAAGGACGTTTGTTCCCAAAGGCGGGATCATTTTTAGAGGCGGGGAGAAATGTGAAAGGTAGTTTCGAAGAGACGAAAAAATATATTGATGAGCGGGCTGCCCAACGGGAGAAAGAATTGAAGGCATTGCCGAATGCGAGTAAGGAGTTTGTGGAGTTGGAAATGATGCGTATCAAGGCGGATGTTGCCAATAGTTATATGGCATATTTATGGTATTCTGATCTGTTGAAAGATTGTAAAACACGGGAAGAGGGAGAAAAGGTCGCTAATGATTTTAACAAGTCTATTCGAGAATATATAAATCCAATATTGAAAGAGATTTCTGCTAAGGATGAGTATTTGGAGGTTGCCGTGGTGAGAGATGTGTTGCTGAGTTGTTATGATATGGATGCTTCTATTTTTGATTTTCCGAAATCACAACGGTTGAAAGAGTTAAATGATGCTTACGTGACCGGGGATCGAATGAATGAGGAGATGACGCAATCTCTTTATGATGAGTTACATGCATTCGGCTCTAAGTTGAAAAATGCTGATTTTAAGCAGGCTTTTCTAGGACGGTTGGAAAAAAGGGCGAAATTGATGGAAGGACGCCCGGCTATTGATTTTGCTGTTGTGGATATGAACGGGAAAGAGGGAAAATTGAGTGATTATAAAGGGAAGGTGTTGTTTATTGACTTTTGGGCGACTTGGTGTATGCCTTGTTTGGGAGAAATGCCTTTCTTTAATGAATTGAGTAAGAAGTATCCAAATGTTCAGTTTATAGGTGTATCTTTGGATGACAACACGGAAGTTTGGTTGAATAAATTGAAGGGTGATTCGGATCATGGTAACGTATTGGAGTTATTTTCAAAAGACCCTGTGGTTCGGATTGGTTGGGATATTACAGGAATTCCTCGTTTCTTGTTGATCGATAAAGATTTCAAGATTATTTCAGCTTCGGTACCTCGTCCATCCGAGAAAGATGTGATTACTCCATTATTGGAAAAGTATAATAAGTAAGGAAATTATCATCTTAATTATTGTTTTCGGGGGAGTTATCTTAAAATATAGAGATAACTCCTCTTTTCGTTGAAATATTTTAATGATTTCTTGAAAAATGGGACAAATAGTTTACTTTTGTGGAGGAGATGTCGTGAATAAATTGCACTATGGCAAGAGATCTTTTGGAGAACAAGGCTTTCGAGGAGTTGTTTGATTTGCATTACGGGAATCTGGTGGGATTCGTGTATGGTTACGTGAGGGATGAAGAGGTGGCAAAAGATATTGTGCATGATGCGTTCTTGACTTTTTGGACGAATCGGAAACATTTGGATTTGTCCTATTCTGCAAAATCTTATCTATTTACGTTGGCACAGAATTATGCTTTGAATTACTTGAGGCATTTACGGGTCGTGGAGGTGAACGAGCGTGAGGTGACGGCTTTGTTGGAATCGGCTTCGGAGGAATTGGCTGAATACGATGAACGGTTTGCCCGGGTAGAGGAAAAGTTAGCTTTGTTACCGGAGAAGCAGCGGGAGGTTTTTTTGAAATGTGTGGTGGAAGAGAAAAAATACCAAGAGGTGGCGGATGAGTTGGATGTGAGTATTAACACGATAAAAAAGCATATGACTCGCGCCTTGAAATTTTTGAGAGGGGAATTGCAGGATGAAACTGTGTTACTTTTCGTGTTGAAAAAGAAGTGATTATCTTTTTATTTTCAAATTCTATATAAAAAATTGCTTTTTGTGTCACCCTTTTTTTGAGGGTACGTGTGATAGATGTAAAATGACGATTTATGAGATACAATGACGAAGATATAGAATTTGCTAATTTGATTCTGACAGACCGGGAGAATTTGGACGATGCGGAGGTGGATGCGTGGATGGAAGACCCGGAGCATGTAAAATTATTGAAAGAATTTGCCACGGCTTATCAAGTTCGTATGAATAAGAATTTTGATCAAGATAAAGAAGAGGAATTTGCTCGGTTGGAGAGGGATATTTACGAACGGAAGAGTCGTCGAATGACATTACGTTGGTCGGTAGCGGCTTCTGTTATTTTGCTGGTTAGTTTGTTTGTGGGGCGTACGGTGACTGAGTGGAGAGATTTGGATGATGCTCGTGTGCTGGCAAAAACGGAAAGAAACGTACCGGGTGCTAAAGCTGAGTTGATTTTGAGTACTGGGGAACGGGTTGTTTTGGATCGAAAGAGTGTAGCAATAGAGGGTTTGAACGAGATGGGGATTCGAAATGATTCCGTGACCGGGTTGGATTATGCGACCGCGAAAGTGGAGGGGGAAGAGATCGTGTATAACACTATGCGAATCCCGGTGGGAGGATTTTATCAGTTGGCTTTGTCAGACGGGAGTAAAGTGTGGTTGAATTCGATGACGGAACTTCGTTTCCCGGTGACTTTTACGGGGGAACAGCGAAAAGTTTATTTGACAGGAGAGGCTTATTTTGAGGTGACTTACGATACGGTGCATCCATTTATTGTAGAGACTCCGGACGGAATGGAAGTAAAGGTGTACGGGACAGAATTTAATATGAACACGTACGGGAAAGGTGTTGTACAGACTGTACTTGTAAAAGGAAAAGTTGGAGTCCGGGATGGTGTTCATGGTAAAGAAGTGATGTTGGAACCTCGGCAGATGGCTGAATATGATGAGAAAACGGGAATGGTGCGGGTAAAAAACGTTGATCCGTATAGATATATTGCTTGGAAAGATGGAGAATTTGTATTTGAACGGGAGACAATTGAGGGGATCATGGAACGATTAAGTAGATGGTATGATGTGAAAATATTTTACGGAAAAGAATCTTTGAAACAGAAACGATTTACTGGTGTTGTTAGTCGTTATGAAGATATCACACAAGTACTTCGTTTGATAGAGGGACCGGCAACATTACGTTTCGAGGTGAAGGGAAACGTGGTAACCGTGAAAGACAGAGAATAATATTTAGTGATAGTTAATAGAAAACCGTAAAGTGCGTCAACACATTTACGGTTTATCACAGGATGTTTGAGCATCCGTGTTAGTTTTAATAGTTAATTTACAAAATTATGAAAAAAAACAAGACGAGTTTTGTTTTTCCTGACTTTTTTAGATGGGAGAAACAAAATCTTTTATGTTGCCGTTGGGTTTTTGTGGTAGTGATGTGTTTGAGCTTTTCTTCAGGAGCTTTCGCACAACAGCAAAAAGTGTCGATTAGCGTGAAAAATGTGGACGTGTCGGTTGTTTTCCGGCATATCAAGGAACAAACGAAATTGAATTTCGTGTATGATCCGGATCAATTGGTTTCGATGTCGAGTGTTACTATGGATGTGAGGAACGTGGCGGTTGATTCTGTGTTGTCGAAGTTATTCTCGGGAACTTCTTTCGAATATCGTTTCGAGATGGGATCTATTTTGATCAGGAAGGTACTGCGAAAACAGGAGCAGGAGCAAATGGTTGTACAAGGTACTGTATATGATGTTTCAGGACAAGTGCTTCCCGGGGTAACAGTTATGTTGAAAGGGACCACGGTGGGAACGGCAACTGATATGCAAGGGCGTTATCAAATGGTGATTCCGAAGACGGATAAACCTGTGTTGGTTTTCTCTTTTATTGGAATGAAAAATGCGGAACGTTCTTTTAATGGAGAGAAATCGTTGAACGTAACGCTTGAAGAGGAAGCAGAGAATTTGGATGAAGTGGTTGTGACAGGGTTGGTTACGCATAATGTAAAGAGTTTTACTGGAAATGCTTCTGTATATAATAGTGAAGATTTGAAGGCTGTAGGCCATCAAAATCTGATAAAAAGTTTAGCCTTGTTGGATCCTTCTTTGTCGATTGCGGAAAATATCGAAATGGGATCGGATCCGAATACGATGCCTAAAATTCGGTTTAGAGGTGAGAGTTCTTTTCAAGGATTTGAAAGTATTGATAAATCCGGTTTGGTAAATGATCCGAATCAACCGTTATTTATTTTGGATGGTTATCAGACAACCTTGGAAAAGATTGTTGATTTGGATATGAATAGGGTCGAGTCGGTTACAATTTTGAAAGATGCAGCTGCCGGAGCTATTTATGGATCACGTGCCGCCAATGGAGTGATTGTTGTCAAGACAATTCAGCCTAAATCCGGAGAACTTCAGATAAGTTATTCGATGGATTTGGATTTTAATTTGCCTGATTTGTCTAGTTATGATCTTTTGAATGCAACAGAAAATCTGCAATTAATTAATCGTTTGGGGTTGTATCGGAATAACGATGGAACATTGGCTCCCGGCTATAATGAAATCGCTCGTTGGGTCGCCGAAGGTGTAGATACAGATTGGTTGTCACAGCCTGTGCGCAATGCGGTAGGGAATAAACACTCGTTGAATTTGTCTGGAGGCGACAATAGAATGCGTTATGGGGTGGATTTAAATTATTCTGGTAATCCAGGAGTAATGAAAAAATCTTCAAGGACGAATTACGGAATTGGGGTGAATTTATCTTATAATTATAATGATAGGCTTCTTTTTAATAATTATTTGTCTGTTGGAGTAACAAAATCAAAAGAATCTCCTTACGGGAATTTTAGTGATTACACGACAATAAATTCTTTTTATCCTATATATGATGAGAAAGGGGATTTGTATAAGTCTTATTATTTTGTAGACCGATATGGAAATTTAAGTAATCTTTGGGGAAGTGTTAATAATGAACCCTCTAACCCGTTATATGAGGCCTTTGTTGGAAATAAGGATGAAAGTACAAGTTCTAATGTTAATGAAAATTTTTCTTTTGATTGGTTGATACATTCTTCGTTTCGTTTAAATGGTAGAATAAGTTATACGAAAAATCAAAATGAAACAACTTCTTTTTTATCTCCCAATTCTGTTACTTATAAAGATTATGGGGAAGGTATGTCAGATGTAACGACAGAAGATGAAATATTGCGGGGGCGTTATACTTATTCCCAAGTGAAACAGGAAGCATTGGAAGGAAATTTACTGGTAACTTGGTCTCGAAATATAGGAAAGCATTTTGCCACGGCTTCAGCTGGTGTTTCCATGTCTGATTCTCGAAGTGTTGTGTATGGATTTACTGCTCAGGGATTTGGTGGAAATGATGCATCGGAACCAGCGTATGCAGAAGGATACGAGGAAGGTGGTGTGCCTAATAACTCGGAGGGACATACTCGATTGGCTAGTTTTTTCGCTTCCGCTAATTATGCTTTTGACAGTCGTTATTTGTTTGACTTTTCTTATCGGTTAGATGGTTCTTCACAGTTTGGTTCAGAGGAAAACGTGGCACCTTTTTATAGTGTCGGTTTGGGGTGGAACGTGCATAATGAAACGTTTATCAGAAAACTGAATTTTGTGAATATGTTAAAGTTACGTGCTACTTACGGAGAACTTGGATCAATTAGTTTTTCTCCTTATCAAGCTAAGGATATTTATGCTACCACGAAAAATGATAGATATGATGGAAATATTGGCGTTGTATTACAAGGGTTAGGTAATGAGAATTTACGTTGGCAGACAACGAAGTCTTATGATTTTGGTGTGACATTAGGTTTGTTTGATCGGTTTGATTTTTCTTTGAGTTTTTATAAAAAAGAAACTCATGATATGGTTTTGCCAGTAACAACTCCCCCGTCTGTCGGATTTGATAGCTTTACGGAAAATCTTGGTCGTATGAGAAACACGGGTTATGAGTTATCATTGCGAGCTTTTGCAATGAAGAAGAAAACGTTAAATGTTTCTGTTTTTCTGAATGCAAGTCACAATAAAAATAAGATTTTGTCCATTTCTTCCGCATTAGAGTCCTATAATAAATCTATTGATAATTCGGAGGGAAAAACGGAAAGTGAATATAAGCAAGCTTCTCATAAATTTTTAACAAAATATGAAGAAGGACAATCAACCACAGCAATTTATGCAGTTCGTTCTTTAGGAATAGATCCGATGACTGGGGAAGAGCTTTTCTTGACGAAAGAAGGAAAGCCTACGTGGACCTGGAATGCCCTTGACAAAGTTGTTGTGGGAGATACAGAACCCAAAATTAGAGGTACTTTTGGAGTAAATGCAGGTTGGAAAGGTTTGTATATGAATGCAACTTTTGCCTATCAGTATGGGGGGGAGGCTTATAATCAGACAGTGGTAGATAAGGTCGAAAATTCGAACAAATATCAGAATGTAGACAAGCGAGTCTTGACGGAAACTTGGCAAAAGCCAGGGGATATTGTAAAGTATAAAGCGAATGTAACGAGCCGATTGGTACAATACTTCACTTATGCAAGTTCTCGATTTGTTCAAGATTTGAATTATTTGCAATTTTCTTCTTTTTCATTACAATATGAAATGCCGAAGAGTTTGATTTCTTGTTTGCGTATGGAGAGTTTGAGATTTTCATTTAATATGTCTGATTTGTTTTATTGGTCTACGGTAAAACGTGAACGGGGTACTTCGTATCCTTTTGCTCGTTCATTTACTGTTGGTTTGCGTGCAAATTTTTAAAGAATAGAATTATGAAAATGATATATTATTTTTTCATGTTGAGTATAGTCTTCGTTGTTGGAGGGTGTGGGAATTGGTTAGATGTTCAACCGACAACAGAGAAAGATCGAGAAGATTTGATCGAGACGGAAGATGGATTTAAGCAAATGCTTTATGGTACCTATATAAATCTAGTTCATCCGGATTTATACGGTCATCAATTGACTTATGGTTTATTGGAAGGGTTAGCTCGAAATTATGTATGGCATCCTACAAGTAGCTATAATTATGAGGACAAGACAGTGCGCCCCACGATAGATGCTATATGGAATACCATGTATAATAACATAGCAAATGTGAATAGCATCTTGAAAGATATTAAGTCTCGTAAAGATCTTTTTATTAATCATGAGGGAGATGTGTTAGAAGCTGAGGCGTTGGCTATGCGGGCTTTTATGCATTTTGATTTGTTACGAATGTTTGCTCCGGCGTATCAAGATAACGAAGATCGTATTGCGATACCGTATGTGGAAACTTATGAACGGGTTCGATATCCGCACTTACCGACAAAGGAAATTATGGAAAAGGTATTGAAAGATTTGAATGAAGCCGAGAAAATGTTAGAGGCAAGTGATGATCCGATTTTGAAAGAAATTATTTGTACTTATTCCGGGAAAAATGATTTTATGGCAAATCGGCAATATCGTTTTAATTATTGGGCAGTGAATGCTTTGAAGGCTAGAGTGTATTTGTATATGGGGGATACGGAAAATGCAAACCATTATGCAATGAAGGTAATAGAAGAAGCACCTTTCACGTGGGTAAGTGAGACTGATGTAACTTCTGGGGATCAGATTTTCATGCCGGAGTTGATTTGTGGGTTGAATGTTCCTAAGTTGGCTAATTATTATGAAACTTATTTTACATCCGAAAAATATTCATTATCCGATGGATGGGGTGTTTATGGATTAGGGGTTTTTGAGGATGCTAATGATTTCCGTTATTTGTATTTGCTTTCTAATGATAGAGCTAATAATAAGGTTATTTCTAGTAAATATAATCAACGTGTTAGTAGTTCGAGGGTGATGAAGAAAGAAACGGTACCTTTGATTCGTTTGGGGGAGATGTATTTGATTGCGGCTGAATGCAATGTCGAGGATAATCCGGGTGAAGCTGTCCGATTATTACGAGAATTGAAATCACATAGAGGTTATTTGTCTGAAGATAAAGGGATTGTCGGAGATGCTAGTGCGAATCAATTGCTTGACTATATAAAAAAAGAGATGCGTAAGGAGACTTATGCTGAAGGACAGATGTTTTTCTTTTGGAAACGTTTAAAGTCTTCAACAACTCCTGGTTTTAGTCCATGGTCATCTGCTGCTACGACCCCGATGAAAGTCGAGTATTATACATTCCCATTGCCGGAATCGGAACTTGAATATGGTAATATTCCTTCGAATGGAGAGTTAAATTTATAAATATTGAATTGATATGAAAGTGATATATTATTTCCTTTTGATTTTGTCTATCGTTTTGTTGACGAGATGTTCAACAGATAAAATTGAGAAATTTGATGAGCGTAATTATATTTCTTTTGATGTAAATGAGGTAGAAGAGGGATATCCTAAGTTGTCTTATACTTTTACTTTTTCAGAAGAATCTGTTAGAGAAGTGATATATGAAGTTCCTGTTGTTTATGCGGGGCGCTATAATAATAAGGTCGTGCCATTTTCTTGGCAAGTTGTGGAGGAGGAAAGTACTGCTGTGTTAAATACTCATTATCAATTATTAGATGGAGATGCGTCGTTTATTGAGGCTGGAAAGAATGTTGGTGTGGCAAAAATTAAATTGTTACGGACAGGGGATATGCAAAATAATTTTTATGAATTAGTCTTACAGTTAGTTGAAAACGAGAGTTTTAAGTCGGGAGCTATAGATAGAGTAAAAATAGTGATAACAGATCAATTAGTGAAACCGGATTATTGGGTGTGGGATCCATATGATCATTATTTAGGAAATTATTCTTCGATGAAGTTTCGGTTGTGGTTAGAATTTATGAATGTAAGTGATGGAGCGAATCCATTTGAAACAGATAAATATATACAATGGACTGATCGAGGTACTGGAAATTTCATATATAAGAATTATAGGGAATCAGAGGTGAAAACAACGGTTCTGGAGTTCCGGCAATGGTTGTATAATGAGAAAAACAATCCTTACGACGAAGATTTGAAAGCTCCCGTGGCAGAGAGTCTTGGTGGATTTTAGTGACGAAATTTAAGAATTGATATTATGAGAAAGATATATTTATTTAGCGTGTGGTTATTGTGTTGTTTCGGTGCTTGTATAGAGGATAAAGGAAATTATAATTATGTTCCTTTAGAAGAAGTGGCAATCAGTGGACTTAATGATTCTTATCGTTTTGTTCTTCAGAAATCACAGTCAATAATTCCCAAAGTGATAACGAATATTGATGAGAGTAATCTTACTTATTGTTGGCGTATAGGTCCGGACACGCTTTGTAAGACAAGAGATTTTAATTATACTTTTACTCGGATTCCTGTTGCAGTTTCTTCTAATCCATTGACTTTTGAGGTAAGAGATGTAACAACAGATGTGCGTTATTCTAAAGTTATGCAAGTGAGTGTTGTATCTCCTTTTTATTCCGGATGGTTGATGCTTACGGCACAACGGGATGGAAAGGCGGCGCTAGCTTTTCAATCATATGAGGATGAACAAATGTTATATCAAGATGTTTATCAGGAGGTGAATAATGAAAAATTGTCGGGTACACCTTTAATGGTAAAACAGCTTAGGTATCAGGATGGAATTACGGGTGCTTATATGGATCGCATATCCGTGATTTGTGAAAGTGGAAAATCACCGGAATTAGACGGGACTTCACTTGTGCGTTGTAAATATTATGAAGATGAATTTCAAAAGGAATCTCTTCATATAGATAATATTACCTCAGAGTATTATAAAAACGAGAATGCGTTGAGTATTGTTTCTGATGGTTTAGTTTATGGTAAGGTGCTAGGAAGTATGGGGTCACCGGACGATGCTTATTATCAATATCCTTTTGAGGGAGATGAGCGAGGGTATAAAGTTGCACCATTTCTTGTAAAAGGAGCTTATACGTCTTACTATTTTGCGTTGGATGAGTTAAATCATCGTTTCGTGTATTATTCGGCAACAACGCTCTCTTCAAGAGTTTCTTCCGTGGTGTGGGATGAAGAAGAATCCGTATTCGGGGTAGATTTGCATGATGTCCAAGGTGAAATGATATGGATGGGGGCAATTTTGTATGATGATGATATATATAGCATTGTGTTTGATAAAGGGGTATATGTTTTACGTAGAATGGAGATAGCATGGGATGGTAGAGCAAAGTTACTTGCTTGTGTGAAATTGCCGGACGGAGTGGTGGTTGAAGGGAGTCGCTTTGCCTTGCATCCTACGTCCCCTTATTTGTTTGTCAGTAACGGAAATATGTTGCAAGCGATTAACTTGGAAAATCTTTCAGCTGGAGCGAAGGCTGTAAATGAGATTTGTTGTTATGAAGGAGAGATCCTTGCAATGCATTACGCTTATGATAATGCTGCGGGGTTGAATGAATTTGGGGTTGCAATACAAACAGGAAATAACGAATCTGCTTTGTTAATTGTTAATCCGACTCTTTCTTCTGGGGGAGAGATCATGAATAGATATGATCATGTAGAAGGAAAAATTGTTAGTTTATGGCGTAAATTTATGTAATATGAACAAGAGATTATTTTTGAGAGGTTTCATTTTTTTATCAGTATGTCAAGCGTTGATGTCTTGTGTTGATGGGTATAAGATTATAGGAAATGTTCCAGAGCTTGCGGATGGAACTCAAGTGTATTTACGTTTGGTTGGGCCTCCGTCAAGAGATATAGATAGTGTATGTGTTAAAGATGGGTATTTCGAATTTGGAGGACTTTCGGTAGAGAAACCTATCTGGGCTTTAATTAGTGTTAAGGGGCGTTTTAGTGCTTTATGTGATTTTTATTTGGAAGATGGAAAAATTAATGTGAAGGGTATATCTTCTCATAAAGCTATCGCTTCTGGAACGCCAATAAATGATCAATATAATATTTATAATCAAACTATATCGGTTTATAATGATTCCCTTTATCGTGTTAGTGTAGAAATAAGTCTTGCGGAAGAGGAGGTTGATAGAGAGGGGTTGATGATGCGTCGGGATAGATTGCAAAAAGAAATGGAAGAGCGAGAAATTGATTTTATCAGAACTTATCCAGATTCGCCGATAGCATTACGAATAATATCTTATAGAGCTTCTAAGATCTCTTCTCAACAAATAAGAAAGATGATATCCTATTTAGGGCCTAAGATGCAACAAGAGCGAGAAATTGTTCAAATAAAAGATTATGCGGCAAGATTGGCTAAAACAGAAGAGGGTGCAGTAGCGCCGGATTTTGCATTGAATACAATTGATGGAGAGAAGTTTATTTTGTCCCAAAAACGAGGAAAATATGTGTTGTTAGATTTTTGGGCATCTTGGTGTGCTCCTTGTCGAGCAAGTTTTCCTACAATTGCCAAAATTCATGAACAATATAAAGGAAAAGCCTTATCAGTGATTGGTGTTTCTTTGGATAAAGATCAAAAAGCATGGGAAAAAGCTTTGAATGAAGAGGGATGTACTTGGACACAAGTTTGTGATTTGAAAGGGGAAATTGCTAAGCAATATGCAATAAAGGCAATTCCTGCTTTAATATTGATTGATCCAAACGGGAGAATTGTTGGTCGATTTGATAAAGGAGAAATTGTAAGTAAATTGAGTCAGATAATTACAGAGTAATTACAGAACAATTTTATAAGAGGCAAGAAATTAGTAAGCAAAGCTAATTTCTTGCTTTTTGATGGCGATAAAAAATTTTTTGAAGTAATATAATATCAACAAATGATACCGGTTTTGTTTATGAGAAAATTGCAATTTATTCTTGCTGGGATACTTTGGGCTTTGATTTCATGTCAACCTGATAATATATATATCAAATTGTAGGTTTTGCTGATGGATTGAAAGATGGAGACACTGTATTGATGTACAGGTTACTCTGTCTAGAAGCTATTTCGGTGGATACCGCCATCAGTAAGGGAGGACATTTTAAATTTGTAGGAAAAGTAGATTCTGTCTCAGCTCATGCTATTGTGTTGAGACAGAATAAACAGTCAGTTCGACTAACATTCTTTTTAGAGCAAGGGAATATTAAAATTAATGTTTTTGAAAAAGGAAATAAGTGGAACTGTTTTGAATGATATTTGGAATAAATATAACATACAAGCGGATAGTATGTGTGCAGAACGGTCAAGGGTGTATGCAATTTTGAGAGATACCATGTTGGCAGAAGATGTTCGTGAAATTCAGTGGAAATTGATTCATTCGAAATTGCATAGTTCTCATGCGCATATGTTACAAACGCTTAAAGTAAATATAGATAATTCTATAGGACTTTTTTTGTTGATGAGTAATTATAAAGGAATGAACTTGGAAGTATTGGATACCATTCTTGGGATTCTTCCTGTAAGATATCAAGAAAATGAATGTGTTTTGCGTGTAAAAGAATATTTGTATAAAGAGAGTAAAACATCTGTTGGAAAGTATTTTATAGATCTTGAAATGTTAACTCCAGAGGGGAAAAAGGCGAAACTTTCAAACTATGTTTATAATAATAAAGTTACTTTACTTGAATTTTGGGCTAGTTGGTGTGGACCTTGTTGTAGAGAGATACCTGATCTTGCTCGACTGTATGATCTTTACATGGATAAAGGTTTAGAAATTGTGGGTGTTTCATTGGATGTTAATCAGGCAAATTGGAAAAAAACTATTGATATGATGAATATATCGTGGCCTCAGATGTCCGATTTGAAAGGAAGACACGGAGAAGTTCTGCGATATGGTTTGAGAGGAATCCCTACTCTGTTTTTGATAAATCAAGAGGGTATAATTATTGCAAAAAAAATAGGAGTGAATATGGTTTATGAAGAATTGGAAAAAATATTGAAATGATCCGTTTCTTTCTGTTGTAATTTTGTTTTTAATGATAGGTAAAATATGATATATAGAATTTGTTTTAACGTGGTCAAATTTGACCACGTTAAAATGAATGTAGGATTATCTTTTTTGTTTTACAAACGCTATTGGCATTTATAATAAAATGTAAAGTTTTAGGGGGAAATAATAATCACTTTTTTTGATCATAAAGAAGATGATTGTGAGAAGGAAGAAATTTTTGATGATGCTCAAAAGAATTTTTGTGGGTAAATTTTTCTTCTGTGTTTTGTTTTTCTTAGATTTGTAAAATCTATGGAAATAAATATGCATTCTTTTGATAACCATGAAATATTGTTGTGTGCTTTGCAGAAAGGAGAGGAGAAAGCTTTTGTGTATATTTTTGATTGTTACTATGATGGGTTATTGAATTATGCGGGGCGTATTGTTCGGGAGACGGAGTTGGCTCATGATTTGGTGCAGGAGACGTTTTGTAAGTTGTACGAGGATCATGCAAGTTTGAATATTCATTTGTCTATAAAATCTTATCTTTATAAATCAGTCTATAATAGTTGTTTGAACGAGATCAAGCATCAAAAGGTGGTTAGTAATTATGCAGATCGGGAGTTGTTGGATTTTTATTTTTCTGAGATCGTACAGACGCCGGAAGCGGAGTTAGTGTTGTTGGGAGAGGATATAAATAATGCTCTTCGGGAGGCGATTGATAAGTTACCGGAACGTTGCCGGGAAGTTTTCATGTTGAGTAAGATGGAAGAGTTGTCGAATAAAGAGATTGCTGAACGCTTGGGAATATCCGTGAAAACAGTTGAGGTTCAAATGACTAAAGCGTTATCTCGTTTGCGGAAAGAATTGGAATGGTTGTTAAGCTTGATTTTTTTTATAAATTTTTGAGTATAGCGTAGGGGTTTCTTCTTTTCAAGTTGTCATAGGAGTATAAACAGAGAAACTATGACGAATGAGATTGATCAATTAATATGGAATGTACTTGACGGGAAAGCGTCAGAGGGGGAGATTCGTGAGTTGAAAAGCTGGATGGAAGAGAGTGAGAAACAACGGGAATATTTTCGCCAATGGAAGAAAATATGGAATATGACAAGTGGGCCGACATTATCTACTGCTCGTAAGCAACAGGAGAAAGAACGTTTCTTGAGATCTATTCATAAATCATATATGGGGAAAGCTGGTAGGCGGAGAATAATGCACTATTGGCCGGTGGCTGCATCCATTGTTTTATTGGTAGGGGCGTTTGTCGGGTTTGCACTCAATGAATGGAACCGGATGAAAGTTGATCGGCAATTGGCTCAAGTTGAAAGAATTGTTCCGGGGGTGAAAGCTGAGCTAATCTTGTCCACGGGTGAAAAGGTGTGTTTGGTGCAGAAAAGCGAATTTATAGAGGGGATGAAAGAAACCGGCATCCAAAATGATTCTTTAGCGGGGTTGAATTACGTGGGGGCAAAGGTGCAAGGTAAGGATGTGAATGAGGAGGTGGTGTATAACACGATGCAGATTCCGGTAGGAGGATTTTATCAATTGAAATTGGCTGATGGAACGAAAGTTTGGTTGAATTCGCTCACGCGGCTTCGTTTTCCGGTAACTTTTACCGGAGAAGAGCGGAAAGTATATCTGACCGGAGAAGCTTATTTTGAAGTTGCACGAGATACAGAATACCCTTTTATTGTGGCCACGGATGAAGGTATGGAAATTAAGGTATATGGGACGGAGTTCAATGTAGACACCTATCGGAAAGGTGTGGTAAAAACGACGTTGGTAAATGGTAAGGTTGGTATTCGGGTGAGAGCCACGGGAGAAGAAGTGAAACTCACACCTAATCAGATGGCTTTGTTTACGGTGGCAACTCAATCTGTAGAGGTGGAGAATGTCGATCCATTCGGAGCGGTTGCTTGGAAGGATGGTAAGTTCGTTTTTGAAGATGAGCCGATAGAGGAAATCATGGAACGTTTGAGTCGCTGGTATGATGTGAAGGTGTTCTATGCTAATGAACGTATTAAAAAACATACATTTACAGGGATTATTACTCGTTTTGCAGATATTTCAGATGTACTTCATTTAATGGAGGAAACAGCGGCAGTGGAGTTCAACATTCAGGGAAATACTGTTACAGTGAAATAAAAAACCGAAAGTTGTGGGCCAACTCTCGGTATATGATAGGATGTAAGTTTACATCCAGTGTTAAATAGTAAATAACAAATTTATGGAAAAAAAACGAAAGTGGGTTGGTTTAAAGAGTATTTTAAACTTAAAAAGTGTAAAGTGTAAAGCTTTGCAAGTATTTTTGTTGCAAATATTTTTGCTAGTACCGTGGGGGTAATGGCTCTGGATCAGAAGGTTACCATTCATCTGGAACAAGTGAAGGTGCAGGAAATTTTTAAAGAGATTAATAAACAGACCGGTTTGAATTTCGTGTACAGTGCTATGCAGCTGAATGAGATCGGTATGGTTTCTTTAAACGTAAAAGACGTAACCGTTGATTTTGCATTGAAAAAGTTATTTGAGGGCAAGCCTTTCACGTATAAGTTTGAGATGCAGTCAATTATTATCCGAAAGATTGAGGTTATGCCGAAAGGGAAAACGAGTCGGACGATTCGAGGTGTTATCACGGATAAAGCGAGGGAACCGCTTCCCGGGGTGACAGTATTATTGAAGGGAACGAGTGTCGGAACTGCTTCCAACATGGAGGGAGAGTTTGCTTTAGAGGTAATGAAAGATGTGGATTCATTGGTTGTAACTTTTGTTGGAATGAAAACACAATACGTGAAATTACGGCCAGAAATAAGCATATATAAGATCCAGATGGAATACGATGTTGAGGAGATGGATGAGGTTGTGATTACGGGTTACCAGACAATCGATAAGAGAAAAAATACGAGTGCCGTTCAGACCTTACAGATGGATGATATTAAGGTGCCGGGAGTGACACGGGTTGATCAATTATTGGAAGGGCATGTTCCCGGTATGACGTTTATGCAAAATTCCGGTCAAGTGGGTGCAGCTCCTAAATTGAGAGTGCGGGGAACATCGACCATTTTGGGAAATCAAGAACCGGTGTGGGTGTTGGATGGAATTATATTACGAGATCCGGTGAATGTGAGTCCGACATTAGCTAATAATTTGGATTTCGTGAATTTAGTGGGAAATGCGATTTCTGGTATTAATCCGGATGATATTGAGCGCATTGATATTTTAAAGGATGCTTCTGCTACAGCTCTTTATGGGGCGAAGGCTGCTAATGGTGTGATTGTTATAACGACTAAAAAGGGGAAAGCTGGAGCTCCTTCCGTGACATATAACGTGAGTGGAACTTATACGAGAAGACCTCGTTACACGGATAATAGTATTTACTTGATGAATTCAAAGGAACGTGTTGCTTATTCCCGTGAATTGGTTGAAAAAAGATTGTCTCTTCCTGATATTCAAAATTACGTGGGATACGAGGATGCCATTAATAAATTATTGAATGGAGTTTATACTTACGAGCAATTCCAACAGGAGGTGAATCGCATCGAGACTGTGAATACGGATTGGTTTAAACTGATCACGGAGGATTCATTTTCGCATAATCACACTTTAAGTTTGTCCGGGGGAAGTGAAAATGTTCGTTACTATGCTTCTTTGGGATATTCTGATGAAAAAGGAGTTATTAAGAAAGAAAAGAATGACCGGTATTCTACTTTATTGAAGGTGAATGGAAATTTTGACAAATTGGCATTCAATTTCATGATTCAAGCGAATCGAGGAGAACGGCATTATGCGAATTCGGAAGTTGATATTTTGAATTATGCCTATAATACGGCTAGAACGATACCAGCCTATAATGAGGATGGAAGTCTATACTATTACACGAAAAGCTATAATCACCCCGAGGGAAGAAAGCGTTTACATTTGGCATTTAATGCGCTGAATGAGATGGCGAATTGCCGGGATGAGTATAATACTTATGCTGCAACAGTTACCACGGATTTGAACTATCGTTTTAACGAGAATTTAAAGGCTCAATTGATGTTTTCTTATGGAATGAGTAATACGACACAAGAGACGTTCATGAATGAATCATCTTGGTATGCAGCTTGTCTTCGAGGAACGGATTATGGGATTGCACTACCGGATGAGGTTAAGAGTTGGAGTTTATTGCCGATGGGTGGGGAATATCGTGAGGATATTTCTCGGAATGATAACTATACCGCACGTTTACAGCTGGATTATAATAAGTTCTTGGATAAAGATCGTAAACATTTGATAAATGCGTCTGTCGGGTTTGAATTATCATCTAATAAATATGTTGGGAAAAAACAAACCCATAGAGGGTATTTACCGGAGAGGGGAAAGATTATTACTACGTTTGATCCGACAGTTTATACTTCATTTGCTCAATGGCAGATGAATACTGCAGGGGCAACCCGAGGAGTTATTACAGATAATATTCAGAATGAATTGTCCGGTTATTTAACTTTGACATATACGTATAATAATGCTTATTCTTTGAATTTTAATACTAGGGCTGACGCTTCCAATAAATTCGGGGATCGGAGTAATGAACGTATTTTACCCGTGTGGTCTGTTTCTGGTAGTTGGGATATGAAATCTAATGTTTTTGCGGGAGTGAGTTGGGTTAATTTGTTAAGTCTGCGAGCATCCTATGGTTACCAGGGCAATATTTTGAGCGATCAAAGTCCGGAGTTAATCATTGAACGAGGAGATTATAATGACGATTTCGGGAAATATGAATCGGAAATAAAGCATTACCCGAATCCGAATCTGCGCTGGGAGAAAACGGGAACGATCAATGCCTCTGTGGATTTTGCTTTATTTGACAATCGGGTGCGTGGTACCGTATCCTACTTTTACAAGAAAACGAAAGATGCTTTCCTGACCAAAACGATCTCGGATATCAACGGTATGGATAGTTACGTGGTTAATTCAGGTACCTTGGAGAATAAAGGTTTTGAGTTGGGATTCAATTTTACTCCGATTAAGGCAGGTGCAGAGGTGGGAGGATTTCGTTGGGATTTCGATCCTCAGATCGGACAAATTGTGAATACATTATTGTCAAAGGCCGTGAATAATAATAGTTTTGATAAAGTGCAGGATGAAATTCGATTTGAGGACTATTTGAATGGTGATGTGCTAATCGAGGGAGAACCTTTAAATTCGTTTTATTCTTACAAGTTTGCAGGATTGTCTGCGGTAGATGGACGTCCGATGTTTTATGATATTGACGAGGAAATGAAAGATGAGTATGTGAAGATGGACAAAGAAGAAGTGTTCCGTCGGGTAATGAAGGTGTCGGGAACGAAAGTGCCGGTGATACAAGGTGGGGTTACTAATACTTTTTCTTACAAAAGAATGACTTTGGGGATTCATTTTTCTTATTCGCTAGGTTCAAAAATTCGATTGTTGAAGTTATATGGGGAGAATTCGGGAGGCTCTAGCGTGGCTTTCCTACCGGAACGAAATATGCGTAGAGAGTTTGTTCATCGTTGGCAAAGACCCGGAGATGAAAAAAGAACTAATATTCCGGGATTGCTTCAGAATAGTGAATATACACAGACTTTAATGCCTTGGTGGAAGTCCGGAAATTACAGCTCAATCAAATTTGCAGAAAATATCTGGCAGATGTATGATAATTCAGATATTCGGACAGCAAGTGGGGATTATTTGAAATTACAATCTATTTCATTTCGCTATATGCTGCCGGAAGAGTTTTGTAAGAAATTGCATCTAAAATCAGCTAATATCGGTATTTCTGGAACGAATTTATTCACAATTTGCAGTTCAAAATTGAAAGGTCAGGATCCTTCACAATCAGGAACTGCCGATCAATTGAATCTTTCGATTCGTCCGACATATTCAATGAATCTAAGTATAACATTTTAATTGAAGGATGATGAAACAATATATTATTTTAGGTGTACTGGTATTCTTGTTTGGAAGTTGTGATAGCTTTTTAAAGGAGTATTCTCAGGATCTGGCGTATGCTGAGACGATAACAGATTTGGAAGAGGTGCTGATCGGTAACGGATATCTTGATCGAGGTACAAGTTTTAAGTGGTTACATACGATGGATGACGATTTGGAAGAATCGGTAGTGAATTCCAATTATACGGATTATGAGAATTTCTTTATTTGGGCAAGTTACCCTTGTACAAGAAATAATACGGTATATAAGGATGAAACTTGGGTAACCCTGTATAAAAATATCAGTGCTATTAATGTCGTGTTATCCAAACTTAAAGATATTTCCGATTTCCCGGAAGAAGTGGAGCGTTTGCGTGGAGAATGTCATTTTTTACGAGGTTTTTATTATTATTTTTTGGTGAATACTTATGCTAAGCCTTACGTGAAAGAGTCGGCTTCAACGGATTTGGGCGTACCTTTGAAGACCACGGAGTATATTGAAGATATTTATTTTAAGAGAAATACCGTGGAAGAAACTTATTCATTAATTACGAGTGATTTGGAGGCTTCAGCTCGCTTGTTAAAAGGGAAAGCGCATCAAAGTGTTTTTCAAGCAAATTATCATGCTGTTCAGGCTTTTTTGAGTCGTGTCTACTTGTATTTAGGTGAATATGAAGCTGCTCTACAAGCTGCAGATTCTGTTCTACAAGGGGATTATGTGTTACTGGATTATAACGAATTTGCACAAACGGTAGCCTCTCCTGCAGATATGTATGGAATACATGATATTGTTCCGGTTGATGTGATAAATCAAGCTTCTGTGGAAACAATTTTTACTCAAGGAGCGGGTACTTTTGCAGGAAATATAAGTGCTTTTGGCATTGCATCCGGGAGTGAACTTGCTCGTGTCAACAGATATAAAGCTTCTGAAGATCTTGTTCAAATGTACAGTAAGGAGCAAGATCGGGGGACAGATTTACGTTCGACATTTTTTATGTATGTGAACCAGACAGATCCGACTAGTAAACGATATATTCAGAAACAGACAACATCTTCTTTGACAACTGCATCTTCTGAATTTTTACTGCGTTTACCTGAAGTGTTATTAAATAAGGCGGAGGCTTTAGCGATGTTAGGGAGAGATGTGGAGGCAATGGCTGTATTGGAGGAGTTACGAGTGAAACGGATTGTAGCGGCAGAATATAAAGAATTGGATGCGAGGAGTGGAAAAAAACTGATTGAATTGATTCGGGATGAACGTCGTAGGGAATTATGTGGAGAAGGGCATCGGTGGTTTGATCTACGTCGTTATGCTGTACACCCGAAATACCCGTCAACAAAAGAGATTGTACATGATCATTATTTCTATGATAATTCAATCCGACAGGTAACCTATGTTGGTAGTTATAGACTGAATATGTACGAGTCTGAACCGGCATATGTGATTCCGATTCCCCAACATGTGATTGAGTTTAATAAAGGAAATATGGTTGATAACGAAACAAGACCGGATCGAGAGGCATTTATACGTTTTTAATGATGAAAGATATGGAAAGATATATATGGTTTATATTGGCTTGTTTTCTAGCTGTAGGATGTAGTGATGAAAACGAATTAAAACCGTCCCTTGCAGATCGGGATTGGTTCGTGATCGAGGATTCGGAAGATCCTATTGGACATGAAAGATTTTTGTTGTATGAAAAATATGGAATTCCTGTTTTTGTGAATGATACAATCGGGGTGGAAGAACGCAGTGTGGATTATTATGGGAATCCCGTTATGTATTATTGTACTTTAGATATAAATTACACGGTTGGGGCTCCTGTCACAGATAATGGACTACAATCTAGAAAGTATTCTTTATTAGAAAGCTCGGAAGATCAATTGGCAGGAATTTTTTTTCTAGATAATTATCTTATACCGGCATTGCCCGAAAATATGTATTTTAATTCCATTCTTTTACTGGATTCTCTATACGAGATGCGTATGACCGGATGGGCAGTGGAGAGGAAAGATATAAACGTGTATCAGGGGGCATTGACATTAGCAATAGGACAAGTGAAATCAATTGCTAAAATGACGCCAGAGGAACAAAATAAACACAAAGGGCTTATTTTAGCGACATTGGCATTGAAGCAATTGGATGAAGAACAATTGTCAGATTTTTATATGGTTAGTTATGATCCCGTCAAAAAATTTAGTTACTATCAGCAAATGGTTACTCCATCTCCTAGTGCTGCCATGTCGTCTGCAAAATGTGAAGTGTATGGTTTCTTAGACTATGATAGTCGATACTATGCTATGAATGAAGGAAAAGATCCATCACAATGGATATATTACACGTTGACAAGGGCCAATGATTTAGAAGATTTTGTTTTGGCCTATTTTCAATATAGCGAGAAGGAGTTTAAAGAATTATATGCCGATTATCCATTAGTATTGGAAAAATATGAAATCATAAAGACATTAATGACGGATTTCGGGTATATGTAAATAAGTAATTCAAGAATTTAGAGTTGAGATATTTGTTTAAGGAAGGGGAATCCCCTTCCCTTGCTACCTCTCTGTTCTTGTAAAATAATGATAAGACAGAATATTGGGTATTGTATTTAAAAATGTATGTATGAAAAAGATTAGTTTATTATTATGGGTACTTTGTACAAGTGTTACTTTATTTGCTCAAAAAAGTACAACGGTAAAGGGGTTTGTGAAGCACAAACGGACACCGGAAATAACGCTTTTTGAGATAGAGAATGGGGACATGAAAGTATATGCCACGGCAACGATGGGACGTGATAGCTCCTATCGTTTTACATTTATTCCGAAAAAGACAGGTTTCTATGCGGTGGGAGATCGCCGAATGAGTTTCCCGATTTACGTGAAGGGGGGAGAAGAGATCAATATTGATTTATTGGAGAAAAAAGCTATGTTGACGGGAAAGAATACTAAGGAAAATCAGGCTCTTTATCAGTGGGAAGATTTTGCTAATAGTATTCGTTATCAATCTATTGTGCCAATGGTGATGCAGACAACTTATAAAGAGTTTTTTCCGGAGTTTACTCAGTTCGTGACTAAGCTAGATTCAATAAAAGGAGCGATCAAAAGTGGAGATCCGAAATTTGACGAATTGATTCGAAAGAAAATAGATTACGACGTGGATTATTATGCCATGATGTTTTTGATGACGCCGCGTACTGTACATCCTCAACGTTCTGATTGGCCTGCCTTTTATAGCACAATCGTATCAGACAAAAAATTTACTTCTACCGACGTATTGCAGTTCCCGCGGGGGATTAATATGGTGTTAGCTTATACTAATTTTGCAACCATGAGTGGTTCGGATAGAAAAGGTGCTGATGCATTGAATAATAATCAGTTGAAAGGAGAGACCCTTTTGTGGACATTTGCTGCGTCCGCGAAGTTTTATCCTGAATATGAAATTTTCATAGAACAAAATGACGCAATCTTAACACCGGATCAAAAAGAAAGAGCCAAAGCTATTGCAATAAAATTGCGTCCTTCTGAGGCAGGTAAACCTGCAAAAAATTTTACTTATCCGGATATAAATGGGAAAGAAGTTTCTTTATCTGATTTTAAGGGGAAAGTTGTGGTGGTAGATGTATGGGCCACTTGGTGCGGACCTTGTAAAGGGGAACTTCCTTTTTTGAAAAAGTTGGAAGAAGAGATGCACGGAAAGGATGTGGTATTTATCGGCGTATCATTAGATGAGGCAAAAGATAAACAAAAATGGATTGATTTTGTGAAGAAGGAAGATTTGAAAGGTGTACAGTTACATGCTTCAGGATGGAGCCAGATAGCTAGAGATTATGAAATTAAAGGAATCCCACGTTTTATGTTGTTTGATAAAAAAGGGAATGTAGTTACTGAAAATGCACCTCGTCCTTCTAATCCGATGCTGAAGAAGATGATTGAAGAAGAATTGAAAAAATAATGAATGAACTTTTTTGTTCAGGAGATGATTAGATTATGAAGAAAGAGAGAGTATTATTATCATTGTTGTTTCTTTGTGTGAATATGGTTGTATTTGCACAAAAGCAAACAACTTTGGAAGGCATTGTCAAGTATAAAAAACTACCGAAAATTTCACTTTTCTCAGTGAAGAACGGAAGAGTGAAAGAATGTACAACAGCTACGGTAGAACAGGATGGGTCTTATCGTTTTACGTTTCTACCGGAAAAGCCGGGTTTTTATGCTTTGGGTGATAAGCAAAAAAATTTCCCTGTTTATGTGAAGGGGGGGGAAAAGATTCAGATTGATTTGTTGGAACAGGGGGGGGTGACGGGGAAAAATACGAGAGAGAATAAGGCTCTTTATCAATGGGAAAAATATGTGAATGATTTGCGTGCCATGACAGGAAGAGGGATAACTTATGAAGAGTTTTTCCCTTGGTTAACGAGATTCGTTACAAAAATTGATTCCGTGAAAAAAACAATTAGGAGTGGAAATTCAGGATTTGACAAGTTGATTCATAGTAAGATAGATTATGACGTGGATTATTATGCCATGATGTTTTTGATGACCCCACGGGCTGTACATCCTCAACGTTCCGATTGGCCTGCTTATTACGATTCCATTCTTTCTGAAGAAAAATTTGTTTCAGATGATATGTTACTATTCCCGACAGGTTTTGAAATGTTGATGATGTATTATAATTTTACCTATAAAATTGCGCCGGATGGGCAAGGCGAAAAAATATTTAGTAACGATCGTTTGAGAGGAGAAGTTCTTTTGTATATGTTTTCTATACGTGCAAAATATTATCCTGAATACGAAGTTTTTATGACGGAAAACGAGGAGATTTTGACGGAAGATCAAAAGGAGAGAGCTAAACAAATTGCTACTAAATTGTATCCTTCTTTAGCCGGACAACCGGCGAGAAATTTTACTTACACGGACGTGAATGGAGAAAAGGTTTCTTTATCGGACTTCAAAGGTAAGGTTGTGGTAGTGGATGTATGGACAATGACTTGTGGGGCTTGTCTGGCACAGCATATCTATTTAAAAAAATTGGAAGAGGGGTTGCGAGGGGAGGATGTTGTGTTTATCGGGATGTCGTTGGATAAGGAAAAAGATAGACAGAAATGGATAGACTTCGTCAAAGAGAAAAATTTGGAAGGCATCCAATTACATGCTGGTGATCAAAGTCAGTTTGCGAAAGACTATCATATCATAGGGGTTCCTCGTTTTGTCGTCTTTGACAAGAAGGGATGTGTTGTTATGGAGGAGGCTCCTCGTCCTACAGATCCTCGTTTGAAAAAAATAATTGAATCTGAATTACAGAAATGAATACAATTTGTTGTGTTCTGAAAAGAATAATATTGATAAAAGAGTATATCTGAAATTGGTTAGAATAATTTTTTCAAAAAATTATCGAGGAATTGCGGCATCTGAGCGGCAATTCCTCTTTTTTCGTAAATCATTATCTTGGTATGTTATTTTTTTAGTTTAATAAATTATTTAATTTTGTCAAAACGAAGTTCCGGGCGTATTAATGACAATTGCTATATGGCGAATGAACTTTTAGACAATAAGACTTTTGAGGATTTGTTCGAATTACATTTCACGAAACTGATGGGTTTCGTGTTTAATTATGTACGGGATGAAGAGGTAGCGAAGGATATTGTTCATGATGCTTTCCTTACGTTGTGGAGTAACCGGAAACGTTTAAATCCGGTTTATCCTGTAAAATCTTATTTGTTTACGTTGGCTCAAAATTGTGCGTTGAATTATTTGAGACATTTGCGTGTGGTGACGGGGAATGAACAGACTGTAACCGAATTGTTGGAGGCCGCGAATGAAGAATTGGATGATTACGAAAAACGATTGGTTCGTTTGGAGGAAAAATTGGCACAATTACCGGAAAAACAGCGGGAAGTGTTGGTAAAATGTGTGGTGGAAGGGAAGAAATACAAGGAGGTGGCAGAAGAATTGGATATTACCGTGAATACAGTAAAGACACATATTACTAGGGCTTTGAAATTCCTACGGGATGAATTACAAGAAGACTTGATCATGCTACTTTGGTGTCTGAAAAGAATGTAATGTTCATGTTTTCAGTAAATTGTTTGTCGTGATAGGATGTCTATAATAGATGTTCTAATTTTTTTCAAAAAACTTTATTTCTCTTGTCGCCCATTTTTGGGGGGTACGTGTATTAGCTATGAAAAATCAAGAGAGATGAAGTATAGCGAGAAAGATATAGAGTTTGCTAATCAGATCCTTACACGTCGAAACGAGTTGGATAACGGGCAAGTGGAGACTTGGATGAGTGATCCGGAACACGTGGAGATGTTGAAGGAATTTGTTGCTATCCGTCAGGAATACGAGAGTTGGAATTTCGAGCAGAGAAAAGCCGAGGAGAGGATACGTTTACACCAAGCCATTAACAGAAGGAAAAAACGTCAACTAGTTATGCGCTGGTCTGTTGCGGCATCAGTCTTTTTTTGTATCGTGTTGAGTTCATTGTATTTGTGGAATGATTCTTATTTAGCAATAGAGCAAAAAGTTCCTCAACAAGTTAATATAGGCGAGCGTAAAGCGTCTAAAGTTGAATTGATTTTGGCTGATGGAAAACGTGTTTCATTAGATGGTTCCGGACGCCAGATTCAAGATCATGGTGTATCCGGTATTAAGGATGATTCTTTACAGGGTTTGACTTATGTACAAGCAAAGATGTTGGATGAAAATGTGACGGAAGTTTTATACAATACGTTGAAAATACCGACTGGTGGATTCTATCAATTAGAGTTAAGTGACGGAACTCGGGTTTGGTTGAATGCCGAATCGGAACTACGGTTCCCAGTACAATTCGGTTCCGGGGAACGAGAGGTGTTCTTAAAGGGGGAGGCATATTTTGATGTGCAAAAAGATATTTCTCGGCGTTTTGTTGTTCATCTGAAAGAGTCGAATGTTACCGTGCTGGGAACTTCGTTTAATATCAAGGCGTACGGAGATGAAGATTATATTTATACCACGCTGGTAGAAGGAAAGGTGTGCTTTACCTCGGAGAAAGAAAATGAAGAGGTAACCTTGCGACCGGGTATGCAGAGCGTGTTGAATTTGAAATCGGGCAAGACGGAATTGAAGGAAGTGGAGGTTGAACAATTCACGGCTTGGCGGCAGGGACGTTTTGTTTTTCCTTCTACAACTCTGGGTGACTTGATGTGTCAGTTGAAACGGTGGTATGATATTGATGTGGTCTATCTGGCCCCGGAGGCGAAAGGTTATGAATTCCGGGGAGCGATTAACCGGGATATGGATTTGAAGAACGTGTTAGCTATCGTGGAAAAGACAAGTAATGTTATTTTTGATATAAATGGACGAACAATAAACGTGACAATAAAAAGTAAATAGGAGAAAAAACGAGGATTGCCGTTAACAACCCTCGTCTGATTCTCCAAAAGAGAACCTCAATTATTAATTTGAAATTCAAAGTTATGAAAAAAAAGTTTAGTTTGTGCCATTCCGGTACATACAGGGGATTTTTTAACCTATTTCATGGTGTGAGGGTTATGATATTCCTGATGCTGGTAGGGTTAACCCACGTATCGGCAACGGCTTCCAGTCAGAATGCGGTTATTAATCTGAAATTAAAAGATGTTAGCTTGGAAGAAGCCGTCCGCAGTGCGGAAAAACAATTAAAACAGGATTTCTTTTTTAATAAACAGGAAATTGATGTAAACAAGAAGGTATCTGTTAATTTGGATAATGCTTCGGTGGCAGATTTCGTACGGTTAGTGTTTGGGCAGAATTACGGATATGAATTAGTTGATAACGTGATTGTTGTTTCCCGGAAAACAGCAGCACGGGTGAATGTGAAATCCGTTGAAATTTCGGGTAAGGTCGTGGATAAAGATAATGTTCCGTTACCGGGAGTGACCGTTCTGGTGAAAGGAACCAGTTTAGGTACAGCCACGGATATAAACGGAACATATAAATTGTCTATTCCAGATCAACAATCGGTCGTGTTGGAGTTTTCATTTGTCGGAATGAAAACGAAAACGGTGACATACACGGGACAAAAGGAGATCAACGTGGTGTTGGAAGAGGATGTGAGTGAAATGGAAGAGGTAGTTGTGACCGGTTATCAGAAAATTGAACGTCGTAAATTGACGTCATCTATCACCACGGTAGATATGGATCAGCTGCGTATGGTGAATCAACCGAGTATTGATAAATTATTACAAGGACAGGTGCCGGGTATGACAATCGTGAGTACTTCAGGAGCTCCGGGAGCCGTTCCACAAATACGAATCCGGGGAACATCTACAATTAGTGGTAATGTTCAACCATTGTGGGTGGTTGATGGAATTATTCTTGAAGATCCGGTGGATGCTAATGTTGATGATCTTTTGAACAATAGAAATTTGATCGCATCCGGTATCGGTGGCGTGAACGTGGATGATATTGAGTCAATCAACGTGTTGAAGGATGCCGCTGCAACAGCTATTTATGGAACACGGGCTGCCAATGGAGTTATCGTGATTACCTCTAAAAAAGGTACTGCAGGTAAAACTCGTGTGACTTACAACGGGAGTATCACGATTGGAATGCGTCCGAAATTGAAGGATGCCTACATGATGAATTCGAAAGATCGTATTGATGTGAACATGGAGATGTTAGAAAAAGGGTTGTTAAAGGCCTCTTCCAATAGTGCCGGGCAATATGGAACGGTTTCCGATTTCGAACGTTATTTTATAGATGTGCATGATCATAAGATGAGTTGGGAACAATTTCAAGATCGAGTGAATCAGTTGGAAACCGTGAATACGGATTGGTTTAAATATCTTTTCAGGAACTCGGTAACCCATCGTCACAGTATTAGTATTTCTGGGGGATCGGAAACTACGACATTTTATCTTTCCGGTAGTTATATGGATGAACAGGCAACGGCTAAAAGCGTGGGAATGGATACTTACACGATGGCGGTAAAGGTATTCACCAAGTTAAGACATAATTTGAGAATCGGGGGAATGTTGGACGTCAATATGCGTAACAACAAGAGTTTCTTCGCTTCCGATTCACGAGAAAATCCTTATGAGTGGGCAATCTACACGACCCGGGCTCATAATGCTTACGATGAGAATGGTGATTTTAATTACATGTATTATAATGATTTGAAGTTTAATTTCTTGGAAAATCGGGAGCAAGCTTGGAGAAAATCTAAGAGTTTCGGGTTGAAGGGAACGGTTGATATCGAATGGAAGATTTTGCCGGATTTAACTTTCAGCAGTTTATTCTCTTTCTCTAAATCGAATACGACGGATGTGGATGTTGCAACAGAAGATAGCTATTTTGTACGTGCTCGTCAGAAGGATATGTATGATAATACCACTTTTGAACCGGTATGGCATGATGGTGGCTATCGCCAAAGTAAAGGAACGAATAATAGTTCTCTCACTTTCCGTAACCAGATTTCATACATGCCGGTTATTAATGAAGACCACCGTTTCGACGTGATGATTGGTCAGGAGATACGGACTTCTAAATACGAGGAGGAGACTACTCAAATCTACGGTTATGCTCATGATCGGGGACATCAACAAATTTTGCAATTGGATTTGATGGCAAAATTAGGCGTTCCTTACTGGACGGAGAACATGAATGAAACAGCGGCTGTATCTTGGTTCGGTGTGGCCGGTTACACGTACAAGAATCGGTACACGATTAGCTTCAATGCCCGTACGGATGGCTCTAACCGTTTCGGAATGAAAACAAATGATCTTTTCCAACCGCTTTGGTCAGTTGGGTTTAATTATCAAGTGAAGGAAGAGAACTTCTTGAGAGACGTGAAATGGTTGACTTATTTGACTTTGAAAGGATCTTACGGTAGCCAAGGAAACGTGGCAGATGCTTATTCTGACTTGGTGGCGAAAGTGGGTACGATCGATGCCATTAAGAACGAAAATTATTTGGTCATTTCTGCCCCGAAGAATCCGAATTTGAAATGGGAAAAGAACTATTCCACGAACTTGGCTTTGGAATTCGGACTATTTAATCGTAGAATAGCCGGTACATTAGAGTATTACTACAAAAAAGGAGTTGATTTACTTGGAAGTAAACAAGTGTCGTTGGTATCCGGATTCCCGTCAGTTTCTGTAAACTGGGCATCCATGAAGAATACCGGTTGGGAGCTTTCTTTGAACACGGTAAATCTTGATACGGGCGGATTCCGTTGGACCTCTAATTTTAATTTCGGTTATAACTATAATGAAATTTTGGATGCGTATTCAACACCGACATATAGTTCTATGACTAATGCTCAGAGAACGGATTACGCGTCTGCCGCTATCGTGGGTAAGCCGATTAACGGGTTGTGGTCATATAAATATGCTGGATTGAATGAAGAGGGACGTGCCCAGTTCTATAATGAGAAAGGGGAGAAAGTTCTGAAGGGGATGAATAATGTTGAGGGGTTGGAGTATTCTGGTACGACGATGCCTTTGGTTCAAGGTGGTTTCACCAACACGTTTATGTATAAGAATGTAACGTTGTCCGTGTTATTAGTAGGAAACTTTGGAAACGTGATTCGTTTACGGAACATGACGGACGGACAGGCTTTTGCTTACCCGGAGGCAACACAGAACATGTCTAAGGAGTGGGCCTCTAGGTGGAGAAAACCGGGTGACGAGAAGTTTACCGACGTCCCGAGATTAGAAGCTAATGAGTTTGATGATGCTGTTTTCTATCCCTACCCATCAAACGGAACGATGTACAATAACAGTGATTTGAGAACCGTGAAGGGCGATTTCGTGCGGTTACAGAATCTCTCTTTGAGTTATGACTTGAATTTGAAGAAACTTCGGGATTTAGGTATTCAGAATATTCGTTTTATGTTACAAGGAAATAACTTGCACGTGTGGAAAAATTCGAGATTAAAAGGCCAAGATCCGGAGGCAACGGGAGCTGTCATGAAATATGGATCAACGAGTAATGCTAATGTTTCTTTCGGGAACACGTATTTGCCATTATCTCGTACATACTCGTTCTCGCTATCTGTACAATTTTAATGTTATTAATTATGAAAAAGATATTATATACTCATGTGTTGATACTACTTACGTTGTTTAGTAGTTGTGATTTACTGGATATAAAACCGGTAAACAGTATGTTACCGGTTAGCGTGGAAGATTTTGAATCTGTTTTATTGGGTGGATACCCGCGGTCGAATTTCTTTATTAATACTGATTTGGCGACTGATAACGTGTATGCAAACCTGAACGCTTCGGCAGCCGTGACAAAGTCTTATGAACCGTGGTTTATCTGGGCGGCAACGCACCAATATAACGGGGCCGAGGATGGTTACTGGAAACAGTTGTATCAGTCTATATTTTATGCCAACACGGTGTTGGATGAATTTGCCGGGAAAACACCCTCTGCCGAAGAAAAGAATTTATTTGAAACGGTGAGGGGAGAGGCTTATGCTTTGCGTGCCTATTGTTATTTTTATCTGGTGAATCTTTACGCTGAGAATTATGCTACGGAGAATCTGGAGAAACCGGGTGTCCCGATGCCATTGAGTGCAACGGATGTGCATCAGAATACACAGAATAACGTTCGTGTTCCGGTAGGTAAAGTATGGGAACAAATTGAGAAAGACTTGGATGAGGCCACCAAAGATTTACAAGGCAAGGAAAGTAAGAGTAAGTATCGTTTTGATTACATTGCCTTGCAGGCTTTTAAGGCTCGTGTTTATTTGTTCATGAATAAATATGAAGAGGCAATTGAGGCCGCTTCGTACGTGATTGATGCCAAGGCTTTGTTTGATATGAACGAGATCCAGTCTTATTTAGATGGGTTGGACAAAATCTCGAATGCGTTTAGCTATACTTACGGGTTTATAGATACCGATTACCGGAATGAAGTATTGTTTTTCGTGGGGGGCATCGCTAATCAAAATCCCTACTATTATGGTAAAACTCGCTTTAAGCCAACGGAAGAATTATTAAATCTTTGTAAACGTGATCCGAATGTGATTGATTACAGACGGTATATTTTCGAATCGAATGCTGATCCGGAGAGTGCTGATTACGTGGAATTAGGACCGACCGTGTATCGGATGTTTGCTACTCAACAGAGTGATTGCTATTATATCGGGTTAAAATTGAGTGAGGCTTATGTGACTCGTGCGGAGGCATACGCTCGGACTGGAGAGAAGGATTTGGCTATTGCTGATCTGAATTGGCTTTTGGTGACCCGTATCAAGAAAGATAATTATGTCGCTTTGGATAAAGCTGATTTCACGGATGAGACTGCCTTGCAAAGAGTATTGGAAGAACGTCGGGTTGAGTTAGCGTTTGATTGTGGAATGCGTTGGCTTGATTTAAGGCGATTAGGGAAACCGAGAATTCAACATGCATACGAGAACGGACAGGTGTATACCTTGGAACAGGGGGATTTACGCTACGTGTTGCAAATTCCGGAATCGGAACAGTTGAATAGTCCTAATATGCCGTTGAATCCTAGATAAACAGTTGGTTTAATATTTATAAATATAGAATATCATGATAAAAGCTGGAAATATATATTTACTGTTGATCGCTCTCGTGTTATTTTTGAGTGGTTGTGACAAGGAGAGTAAATTGTCTCCGACGGAAGATTTGGGGATTGTCGAGATGTTTTCCCCGGATGAGAATGCAGATCCTCGTGTAAAAGCGATGTATAATGATTACGGGGTTTGGGTTCATACTTATTTTCGTAGTATTGATGAGCTGACGAATTCTATTTTGGCTGAAGATGCTCTTGTTGCCATGCGTGGAGCGGAGAATTTGGAGGAAGAAAAGATTCCGGAAGTATTAAATTATTCAGAAGCGTTGCTAAGTAATGTATCTAAAGAGTATGCCAATTCGTTTTTCCCGTTGGAGTTTTTCTACGTGAAACAATATGGTTCTCTTTACTGGATTTATCCCGTGAAAGCGTTGGGACGCAGTCGGTTGATCTTGATGTGGCCAAATACCACGGATGGAGCCATCCCGGTGACAGATCCGGTGAATCATTATTATCAAGATTCCGTGTTGACGGCTGAGGTGTGGAAAAAATTGGGTTCGATGATCGTGGCTCGTATGGAGGAACCCTTAAAAGAATTCGTGGCTGGTGGTAAGGCTTATGATGATGGAGAGGCTTACGAAAAATTGGGTAACGAGTACGATAAAGACGAGGAAGCATGGAAAAAGGAAAATCCGGATGCGGATGATGAAGACGAAGATGAAGTGAACAGCCGTCCTTACGTGATCAAGTATCGGAATGCCGTGAATGAATTATGCCGTAACGGGGGATATATTACCGGAGGAAGTTCTCGTTCTTTTGAGAGTGATTTTTCGGAATGGTTACGTTTACTCGTGATGGAGTCATACGAGAATATCAAGAAAGATTACTTGGATAATAGCAAGTCGAGAGCGTTGAAATATGAGATTATAATTAAATATTTCAAAGAGTACGGTTGGGATATTCAGGTTTCCGGGAATAAGTACCGGACGGAATTTGACAAGTATAAAGCTACATTACCTGTGGAAGATTAATTCTTTAATTTTCAGTGAATGAAAAAGGTAATTTTAATGTTGTTGTGTTGTTTGTCCCTCACCTTACTGCGGGCGCAAGAGGGGGTAAGGTTCGAATCGCTTACTTTCAAGGAGGCCTTGCAGAAAGCGAAGGAAGAAAATCGGTGGATTTTCTTGGATGCCTACACTTCCTGGTGTGGTCCCTGTAAGGTGATGGCAGAACAAGTTTTTACGCGAGCGAAAGCGGGAGTGTTCTTTAACTCCCGTTTCGTGAACGTGAAGTATAACATGGAGAAGGGAGAAGGCCCGGAACTGGCGAAGAAACTGGGTATCGGGGCTTACCCGACGTTCGTGTTAATTCGGCCGGATGGCGTGGTCCATGATAAGCTGGTGGGCGGGACGGATGTTGATGGAATTATTCAACGGGTGGAACATTCCATGAAACAAACGGAGACCGTGGGAACGTTGGCCATTCGATATGAACAAGGAGAGCGAGATAAGGAGTTCTTGTTGAAATACTTACGGGCTTTGTCGGGTGCGAGTGAGGTTCACCGCTTGAGAGAGGTTGCCGGAATTTTATCCGAGCAGTTGACGGATGTTGAGAAGATTGATTCGACGTGTTGGATTTTGTTTGATAATAATGATTTGGCCCCGTTTAATTCTGAGAATTATCGGTTTTTACTGGAGCATAGAAAACAATTTAGTCAACAGGTGGGACAGGAAAAAGTCGACCGACGTTTAGGGATGCTCTATGCGGGTGTTTTGTCATCCATTGTTTGGGGACGTGATACGAAAACGACTCTTGATGATATTCAGGAGATCGGGAATGTGATCCGAACGTTGAAAACGGATGATAAGAAACGTTTAAAGGCATACGTGGATCTGGCTAATGCTTACAAGGAAAAGAATACCGGTGAATTGTTGAAATTCTGCAAGAAGGTATTTCCCGCTTTCTCTGATACTGACGTGATGATGATGGTAATGCCCGTATCGGTTTATTTCCGAACTCAAGAGGATAAAGCGGCATTGAAAGAGTTTATTCAAGTGGGAAGGGGAATTATTCCAAATTTGAAGACACGAGAAAATATAGATTACGTGACCTATTATTTTGACGAACTGGCAAAGCAGATGTAGGGTTGAATGTTGCTTTTTGGATGCACCGTGTGGTGGGTGAGTGGTCCGGGATTCCCCGGATCACTTTTTTCGTGTCCGAGAGGAAAGAATAGGCTTTTGTCATTTGAGAAATAACAAGTGATGCCATAGTATATTGAAAGAAACCGTTTAAGTCTTGATTATGTGGTGGTATAGATAAAAACAGGGGGGACTTTTTGGGTATATGGAGGTGATAAAGACGAGATAAGTCGTTCGTGTCTCGTCTTTATCTTGTCTTTAAGGGACTTACCGGGTATGATAATGGTTGTTCATCGGTTGGAAATGCCCGTATCCAGCGTGGAAACGAATGTTTAGAAAGTTAACGTGTTTTAGCGTAAATATTCTTGTAATCAATGTTATAGCTTGCATCTTGTCGTTATGTGTTCGTTATTCTATCGTTGAAATAGGCTTCTATAGGAACGAAGAGATAACGAAGGGAAATGGGAGGGATGATGGTAGGATGTAAGTTTGGGTAGAGAGGAAGACAAAAGAAGAAACGAAAGAGTGTGCTTTCAAGTAGGTATATGAAAAATGGCGATAAGTGGTTGGTCTGTTTGAATTATTTTATATTTTTGAAGATCAATAAACGAACGTTTAATAAAATTTTTGCGGTATAGCAACATTGATTGCCGGTCAATAATTTCATATCTTTCATATATCTCAACACCAAATACTTATCATATTTAACTATTTTCCTGTTCCATACAATTTTAAGATGCATTAATCGTTCGTTTATTGCTTGATAAATTGTAGATCAATTAAGACGTAAGAAGTTGGAAATGAATTTGAATGAAGATCGGTCGTATATTTCGGGGTTACGGAAACGAGACACCCGAACTTATGAGGTCGTATTTAAAAAATACTATCAGCCACTTGTTATGTTTGTTGTGCGTCATGTTGGAAATGAGGATGTTGCGAAAGATATTGTACAGGATATTTTCTTTAAATTGTTTGAAAGTAGTCATTCTCTTCCCGATAATTTTCAGTTAAAATCATGGTTTTATAGGGTTGCCCGTAATGCTGCGGTTGATTATCTTCGTCACCTGCAAGTGGAGGATAAGTATAAATTTCTGATGGCGGAAGCGATGATTAGTATCCCGGATATAGATGAAGAGATTGACGAACAAGTGTACGCTAAAGTGAATTTGGCTATAGAGAGTTTGCCGGAACAATGTAGGTTGATTATTAAGTTGAACGTGTTGGAGGGGAAGAAATATCAGGAGATTGCAGAAGAATTAGGAATCACGATTAATACGATTCGTACACAGGTGTCCAGAGGATATAAAAAGTTGCGGGATATTCTCTCGGAAGAGGTCGATTCTTCTGTTTTATTTTTCATGTTTCTGAAAAATAAATAGTCGAATTCGTTCATGTTATCCGGGGTATTTGCAGGATATTTACGTTATAGTTTCTTTGGTGTCTCACTAAGAGGTCAACGATAGGTTAACGATAGGTCAACGATAGGTTAACGATGCAGACAATGGATTTTTATTTGATTTTGTCTTGAAATTGAATGAATGTATTAACGAGACATCGGTGAGACTTGTTTACAAGTATTACGAGGGATGGATGAAGTCTTTCCAAAAATATTTTTCATATTATTCGGAAAAAAATTGAAATTCTTGTCACACAAAATAAATGGCTGTCCGTTATAGGTATGTTTTTAAGACTGGGATTATGGAAGATAAAACTATATCGGCTAGATTGATTTATCGCAAGATTAAAGGAAAGCTTTCTGCGGCGGAGGAGGAACGTTTTGATGTATGGCTAAAAGAGGGATGGGAACATCGGGAATACTATGAGCGGATGCAGCGAATGTATCAGGAAGAGAATATGCAGGAAGTTACGGTAGGAAAAATTCAGGATGCATGGGAGATGTTTGAAAAGCGTGTACAAGGCCGGTGGTATGTAGAGAGGAAACGGCGTTGGATGTGGGGAATGAGTGTTGCTGCATCTGTGGTGGTCATGCTTTGTTTGGTAATGTATTATCAGGTCAACACGAGGAAGGACGTGAATATAGCCGTACAAAATATTGTGCCGGGACAGTATAATGCTATTTTGGAAATGGCTGACGGGTCCACATACCATTTGGGAGAGCAACAAGGCTCATTGCAAGAGAAAACGGGGAGGCTGATAAAGATTGATAGTACACTAGTGAGTTATCTACCCGTGAGTAACAAGCAGGAAATACCTCAAGAGATCGTGTACAATAAATTGAGCGTGCCCAGAGGGGGTGAGTACCGGATTGAATTGGAAGATGGAACAAAAGTATGGATGAATTCGGAATCTTGTTTACGGTATCCGGTTGCTTTTTTTAATGATATGCGAGAAGTGTATTTGGAGGGAGAGGCCTATTTCGAGGTGCAACGGGATGTGGATAGACCTTTTATAGTTCATTCCGGTGAACAAAAAGTGACGGTGTTGGGAACGAGTTTCGGTATTAGTTGTTATGCTAGTGAGGTAAATGATTACACGACGCTGGTTTCAGGAAAAGTAAAAGTCGATTTTGAGCGGAGAAAGCAAAGTTTCGTGTTAGAACCGGGAATGCAGGTTGTATATAATAAAGAAAGTGGTGTTGCCACGGAGAAGAAAGCGGATGTTGCGGAATTCGTGGCTTGGAAAAATGGGAAATATGTATTTAAACAGAAACGTTTGGAGGATATTTTATCCACCTTGTCTAGGTGGTATGATTTTGAGGTTTTCTATCGAAACGAAGACGTGAAGGAGGTCTTGTTCTCTGGTGAGTTGAGGCGGTTTGATGACTTCAGTTACCTGTTGCAATTGATAGAACGTACGAGTGATGTGAAGTTTGTTATAGATAAAAAGATAGTACAAGTAATGAGATAAAAGCGAAACAGGAGAATACGGCAATATCCTCCTGTCACATATAAGCCGGCAAGCTTATTTGATTGTTTAATTTTACACTACAAATCTATGAAAAAAAGAGGTAAACTGTGCACACCTTTTCAAAAAAGGTGGTGTCAAAAAATTCTTTTATTAATGAAGCACCTTTGTATTTTTTTGTTCGTGTTCAATTTCGGATTGAATGCGGCGGTTCATTCTCAGAACCAGCGAGTAAGTATTGAGTTAAAGAATGCGAGTATCGAGGAATTGATCGGGGCGATCAAGAGCCAGTGTGACATGGGATTTTTGTATGATTACAGCAAAACGAAATCCGTGAAAAATATCACGGTGAGTATGCAAAACGTTTTGTTGTCGGAAGTTCTGGTAAAGGCATTGGCGGGTACTGGTTTCGTGGCGGAGATCGAGAATAATATGATTATTATTAAAGAGGCTCCCCAAAATCAACAAAAAGAGACCCGAACGATTAGGGGGCGGGTGACGGATAACAAAAAGGCTTCTCTGCCGGGAGTAACGGTTTTGATCAAGGGAACGTCTATCGGTGTCGTGACGGATACGGCAGGAATGTATCAGATCACATTGCCGGATCAGAAGGAGGTTATCTTAGTTTTTTCTTTTGTTGGAATGGAAAATGTTGAAATTAAGGTTACTCCTGAACGTCAGGTGTATGATGTCATTATGCAGGAGTCTCGTACGGCCTTGGATGACGTGGTGGTTACCGGATTTTTCACGAAAAATAAGCAGAGTTTTACCGGATCGGTAAAAACTGTTTCAGTTGAAGAAATCAAAGCAGTTTCCAACACGAATTTGATCAGTGCCTTAGCGATGTTGACACCGGGCCTCAAGCTTGTGGAGAATAATCAAGCCGGTTCGAATCCGAATCACCTTCCGGAGATTGTCATTCGTGGAACTTCTTCTTTGACTACCGAGGCGGATGTTAATCCGAATCAGCCGATTATTATTTTAGATGGTATTGAAATTACGCTTCGGGATTTGTATGATCTTGATATTAACGAGATTGAACGAGTTGATGTGTTGAAGGATGCGTCGGCATCCGCTTTGTATGGGGAGAGGGCTGCCAATGGAGTTATTGTTATTGAGCGGAAAAAAATCTTGAATGACAAGTTACGCTTGACTTACAATCTGGATGGATCGGTTGATTTTCCTGACTTGACAACGTATGATTATTTGAATGCGGCGGACAAGTTAGAATTTGAACGAAGGGCCAAGTTGTATGATTTCGAGAATAAGTATGATTTGGAGGATTATAATCGGAAAAAGCTATTGATTTCTAAAGGAATGGATACGGATTGGATGTCCAAACCTTTGCGTACTGGTTATACGATCGGTAATTCGATCGGAATTAGTGGTAAGGGAAATGATATGACTTATCGGGTGAATGCCAACTTGAGAAATGTGAAGGGGGTTATGAAGGGCGATTATCGAAATACGTATAGTGTAAGTGTATTTCTGTCTTATCACATTGCCAATAAAGTAACGGTTTCTTACCAAAGTAATTATTCCGGCGTGAAGTCAAAAAATAGTCCTTATGGGACCTTTTCCGATTACGTGACTTTAAATCCTTATGATAGTCCTTACGATGAAACTGGTGTTCTTGTTCAGAAATTGTCATGGGATGTCAATAATCCTTTGTATGAGGCGAAATGTGGCAATTTTGACAAGACTTCTGATAATACATTTACGAATACGGTTAATATCCGCTGGGATATTATGAAAGGTTTGTATTTGACGGCTAATGGTTCGCTTGTGACGGGTCAATCCAATCAAGAGATTTTTACTTCTCCGACTTCTGCCGTTTATCTGAGTGAAAAGGATTTGACGAAAAAGGGACAGTTATTAGAGAGTCATAAGAAATCTTTGAATTTGAGTGGAAATTTTGTCGTAAGTTATAATCGGCCAATCGGGGATAACAGTTTGTTGACCGTGAATGTTGGTGGTGATATTTATAAAGATGATTCGAAATCTCATAGTTTTGTTGGAACGGGATTCTTGAAACCGGAATTACATTCACCGCAATATGCCGCAACGTATCAAGAAGATTCACGTCCTAGTGGTAGTCAAAGCCTGACGACTAGAGCCGGTTTTTTTGCTTATCTTAATTTTATCTTGCAAAATAAGTATTTTGTTGATGGAACGATCCGTCGTTCCGGTTCTTCTCAATTCGGGGCGAATAATCGTTATGCTCCTTTCTGGTCTGTTGGTGCAGGTTGGAATTTGCATAATGAATCGTTCTTGCAAAGAGAATGGCTTGGTACGTTGAAACTTCGTTATTCTTACGGAGTAACTGGAAATATTTCTTTCCCGTCTTATCAAGCTATTACGACCTATACTTATAACCAGGATAATTATTATTTACATGGTATGGGTGCCGTTCCAAAACAGATGGGGAATAAGGACCTTACTTGGCAGTCGACGAAAACTCATAATATCGGTTTGAATGCGGATTTCTTGGATAATCGTTTTAGTTTGACTTTTGATTATTATATTAAAACAACGGATGATTTGTTGATAGACCAGACGATTCCGCCATCCATTGGAGAAACGACAGTCAAGAGTAACTTGGGAAAACAACGCAATAAAGGTTACGAGTTTGATATTTCTGCCGTGTTGGTTCAAAATAAAGATTGGCGATTTAGCTTGAAAGTGAATGGTTCTCACAATAAGAATAAAATTTTGGCAATTAGCAATGCCTTGGCTGCGGCTAATGATGTGGCTAATGAATCCAGTGCCGGTAAACCGAAAGTGTTGTATAAAGAGGGACAATCCACGACAGCGATATATGCGGTTCGTTCTGCCGGAATTAATCCAGCCACGGGAAAAGAGGTTTTTATCAACAAGAACGGAGAGTATACTTTAACTTATAATACAGATGACAAGGTTGTTATTGGAGATGAGGCTCCTAAATTGGAGGGATCTATTTTCCCGATGTTATCTTTTCGGAATTGGTCGTTAAATATTAGTATGTCTTATAAATTTGGAGGACAAACTTATAATTTAACTCGTGCCGAGAATGTTGAAAACGTGGACCCGAGGAAGAACGTGGATCAACGGGCGTTTGACGAGAGATGGACAAACGTGAATGATCTTTTCCCTTATTTGGATATTGCAGACACGGAGTCAAGGACCAATTATCAGAGTAGTCGATTTGTAGAGGATGATGATATATTAGAAATTAACCGGATAGAAATTGCTTATGAATTCCGTTCGAATTGGCTTAAACAAATTGGTTTTAAACGGTTACGCTTATCGGCTGGAATGAATGATATAGCCCGTTTGTCGACAGTGAAATACGAGCGAGGAACTTCTTATCCTTTCAGTCGAGGATTTTCTTTCACGATTAGTCCAACTTTTTAAACCACAAGAGTCATGAAAAAATTGAAATATATACTGATTATTTTCTGTTTCACGTTTCACTGTTCATGTGATAGTTTTCTGGATGTAAGGCCGGAAGGTGAAGTGGTGAACAATGAACTTTTTAAAAATGCAGCGGGTTTTGAGGATGCTATTTACGGAGTATACTCGACGTTAGCCGGGCCTTCTTTTTATGGGCGTACGATGACCTATAATTTTAATGACGTTTTGTCGCAATATTTCTTTCATGATTGGCCGGGAGACGTTACGCTGAAGATTTGTAACTTCGAATATAAGGATGCTTTGGTTCGTCCGACGGTGGATCAGATCTGGGGTGGGATGTATAAAAATATTTCCTATGTTAATAATATTCTGGAAAATTTGGGCCATCATAGTGAGAGTTCTTTGCCATTGTATAACGTGTATAAAGCGGAATGTTTGGCTTTGAGAGGTTTTATGCATTTCGACATTCTTCGATTTTTCTGTGAGAATATAGTGAATAACCCTTCGGCTCAAGGTATTCCTTACGTGGATAAATATGATTTGACTGTTAGTCCGTTTTTAACGGCAGAGGCCGCTTACGGGAGAATTATCGAAGACTTGAAAGCTGCGGAAGAGATTATGCAGGAAAACGGGGAGTATTTTGATGACGCTGATAAACAAAATAATGAATTCTTGAAAGATCGCCAGATTCATATGAATTTATATGCTATTCAAGGAATGTTGGCCCGGGTGTACTGGATGAAGGGTGATTTAAAAACAGCAGCAGAGTATGCCCAAAAGATTTTGGATTGCAAACATTTTGAGTTGGCTGATAAATCTGAAATTGAGGATTTGATAAATGGAGTTCTTTCTCCTAAAGAAACAATTTGGGGATTATTCTCTGCCAATTTTTACACGAATGTTCGAGCTGATCTCTACTTGTCTGGAGGTTCTTCTAGTTTGTTCTTGAAAGCTGATCATGATGATACTTATATGGCTGATAAAGAGGGTACGGATTATCGATATGAAAAATGGTTTAAGAATTATAGTGCCATAGAAGCAAGTGGTATGCGTTGTATTAAAGTTTTGGATACTTATGAATTGAATTATGCAACACGTTCGGATGCCAGAGTGAAGGGTGTGAATATGCTTCGTTTGCCAGAATTGTATTACATTATTACCGAATATTATTTAAGTATAGATAATCAGACTGAGGCCGTGAAGTATTTCGACAAAGTATTAGTTTCCAGAGGACTTACAGGTTATGCCGATCGTCAAGGTGCTACACTTACTTTAGAAAAAGTTATTCAAGAAAGAAGGAAAGAGCTTGTTTGTGAAGGGCAGTATTTTTTTACGCAGAAGAGATATAATCAAAATATTTATGAGCCTAAAAGCGGTAAAATCTATCAGGCGTCTAATGATATTTATGTACTTCCGCTCCCGGAAAATGAAACCGAATACAGATATTAATTCGATATGACTATGAAAAAAGCATTTGTGTATTTATTATTTTTTAGTGGTCTTATTTCGTTATTTTCTTGTGAAGATACCGATTACCAGATATACGATAAGAATCAGAAAGATAAGCTGTTTTTTACGGAGGATTCAGTCCAGTTTACTTATGGGTTAACCCGAGATCAAGATGTCGATTTGAATTTGGAAGTGAATTTAATTGGTTTCGTGGATTTGTCACAGAACAAGACGTTTAAAGTTGAGATCGTGAAAGAGAAGACGACAGCTTTAGAAGGAGAACATTTCACGTTGGCAGAGGAAAACACGATTCCCAAAGATTCGGCGGTGGCGTATGTCCCTTTGGATTTTCACAAGTTACAACTTGAAAAGAACAAAGAGTATGTGTTGACGCTGCGTTTGGTGGAAAATGAAAATTACGTGCCGACGGATATTAAAGAGTGTATAATCTTGTTTAGCAACAAGGATATTGAAGCTCCCGTGTGGTGGCAATCCGGTAAACTTGGGGAATATAATCAGGAAAAGTTAATTCTGTTCGTTGATTTTTATCACCAGTCTAAAGAAAAGAGTCCTGTAATCTATGAACTTATTCGAAAAACGTGGGGGGAGAACTTAGATCAAGGAACGGCAACGAACTTATTGACAATCTATCGGTATCAAGGATATTTGAAACGTTATATTTTGACCCCGATGTATGAATATTATTTAGAGAGTAATGATCCGATGTATCAAATTCCTAATCCTAATAATTAAGCCATGAAACGATTATATTATATCATATCATTTCTAGTTATTCTGTTTTCGTTCAATTCTTGTTATGATGATTCTTCTTCTCTTGCCGTGAAAGAGATTGCGGAAATTCAGGTAACAAGTAACGTGAAGGATACCATTAATCTATATTTGGGAGATAACATTTCCATTAAAAATCAGTATTCTTACACGGGAGATGACATCAGTTGGCAATGGAGTATCGGTAAATACACGGAAAATGCGGTAACTGATCAGGTGTCGACTGTCTTTAAAGAGATTAGTACGGAGCCGGATTTGGAATATAAAACAACGGATTTGGGACATTATTTCCTTCGTTTGGTGACTACCAATAAATATGGGAGTGATATTAAATATTATCACGTGTTTGTTAATTCCGAATTCGAAGAAGGATATTTGATCTTGGGTAAAAGAGAAGATGGAAAGGGGAGCCTCGCCTTTATGAAGACTTTGACACCGGAAGAAATCGCTCAAGGATTACAACCGGAGTTTCGGCAGAATCTTTTCGCTTACACGAATGATGGAGAAGAATTGGGTGAAGGACCCATTGATTGCGATAAAGTGTACGATAAACTTTATATTATGTGTGGTAAAGCTCAAAAATTATATCAGATAGATGCGAAATCGTTTCAGTTGGTACATGTGTTTGATTACTCTATCTATGGAAATGATTTTGTACCTCAGGATTTAATCTCCTATGATTCCAAGTATTGCAGTGAAATTTATAGTACCTCTCCTAATGGTGGAGTTACCAAGGTACAAATTGCCGATTTGGAAATTTTCCCGTACACGGATCTTCCACAGAATATAAAATTTACCCGGACGTATGATCGACCGAATTATTCTGCCTCTAAAGTGATCGCTTTTATTGATGATGTAAATAGTAAGATATACGCAAGTGGTTTTAATGCAGCGGATTTTAGTTTCAGTTATTTCCCTTGTTATGACTATTTTGATGGACGTGAGATTATTCAGGTATTTTTCGATGTGGATGGGAATATGTTGGTCTACACGATTAAAGAGGATAAGTATTATTTAACTAAGATCGGATCAACTTTAACGAGCTTTGAAACGTTGCAACTGGATGTGGTGTATGAAAGGGAGTGTACGGAGAATACAACCTTATTCAATAAAAATTCTGTATTTGAAGTTAACGATCCTAGTTCTTGTCTTTTCTTTGGAAATCAGAATATGGTATATAAATGGACTTACAATCAATCGGAAATTCCATCAAAGGCTTTTATTACCTTGCCTGATGGTGAGATTATTAAATGTATGAACCAGTCTGCAGATCATAAACAGCTTTATATCGGGACTTATAATAGTAGTCGTTCCGGTCTGAAAGGCTCTTTGTATATTTATGATAGTGATACGGGGAAAGTTATTGGAAAGCCTTATGAAGGAGTTGCTGACGAACCAGTTAAGGTAATGTATAAAGTAAAATAAGTGGCAATGAGTAAAATTATATTTTTTATGTGCGTGGTCGGATTACTTGTTCCGGCCACTCTCATGGCTAAAGTTGAGAAAGTAACTTTGAAAGGTACTATAAAGGGACTTGGTAATGAAGAATTGATTCTTATGAATAGTGACCGAAGTGAAATAACCCGTACGAAAACGAAAAACGATCATTTCGAGATCGTGACAGAAGTGGAGACTGGGGATCTACGTTATTATATTCTTTATGCGCCATCGGTGGGTCCATTAGGACCTTCTATGGCAATTCCTACGATTCACTTTTTTATTGATTCTCCTAAAATAACCGTCGAGGCAGAACTCAAAGACAAACAGATGCGCTTGAAGTCGTTGAAAGGTTCTCCGGGCTGGGAGGAGCATAATCGAATTCTGGAATCTTTGCCATCAAGTTTGACGATTCAGAAGGTGTATGATCGCTATAATCAAGCTTTTCATGAATATAACGAGGTCGAACAGACCGAGGAAAATATGAAAGAATTAAAAGCAGCAAGTCATGAGATTGATGTTTTACAGGGGCAAAGACGTGAAGAGATATTTGGTCTGTTACCCCAATATACGACGAGTATGCCTTTTGCTGTCATCATTTCGTCTTATTTTGGAATTGATAACATTGATGAGGCGGAAAAAGTGTGGAATCAATTTGATCCTTCAATTCGGCATTGTTATGCGTTAAAGCAATTAGAGAACTTAATTCAGCGTGGTAAAAATTGTACAGTTGGGCATGAGGCTCCCAATTTTGAATTGATTACCTCTACGGGTGGAAAAATTGCGTTGTCTTCTCTTCGTGGGAAATATGTACTCATTGATTTTTGGGCCTCTTGGTGTGGACCTTGTCGTCGAGAGATTCCCAATATTAAGAAAGTATATGCGGAATTTAAGGACAAAGGATTACAAGTTGTGGGTGTTTCTATTGATAATTCCGATAAGGCTTGGAGGAAAGCGTTAGAGGAGGAGAATATAGATTATTTGCAACTCTATGACCCGGAGGGGATTACTTCTAAATTATATAATTATAATGGAATTCCTTTTATTATATTGATTTCTCCGGAGGGAATTATATTGGAGAAGGGACTTCGGGGAGAGAATATTCGGGAGAAAATCACGGAATATTTGAAGTAAATGAATTTGAAAATATGTGTTTGATGGGGAAAAATATTTTGATTTTAATGTGTTTTATGAGCTTGATAGCTTGTAAAAGAGAGGCTGTTTTTGAATTGGAGGGGAATAGTGAACAAGTTCTGCGAGAACGTACCGTTGGATTAAGATATCCGACAGCTCCGGGACGTCAATACTTTCTTTCGACTCAAGCGGATTCAAGTGGTCATTTCTTGTTAACCGGAGAAATTATTCCCGGTAAAGCAGCCTCGCTTAATTTTGGTTACCAACATCTTCCTTTGTATGTTGAAAAAGAGCATTATCGGGTGATTAAGGAAAATGATAAGTATTTCGTTGTTTCCGACAGGAAAGAGTCTTTACAGAATCGGTATGTACAGTATATGCGTCGAATAGATTCATTGGATGCGACTTATAACCGATTGAGTCATGGTTATGATACTATTTCTGATATAAATCGGAAAGCTCAACTTTCAGATCAGATGAAAAGGAAGTTTGCATTACGGAATGATCAGGTTATTTCAGGTATAAAAGAATTTGCAGGAACAGAAATCGCTTTGAATATTATTAATGAGCTAATGTATCTCTGTGAGGTTGATTATCGTTTTTTTACAAAGGCGATGAAAGCATTGGGAGATTCAATTCCTGAAGGAGATTTGAAAGATAAGATAACGGAAGCTTATCGTCAAGCACAAGGGCGGCAACTCACGGGGAAAGCTCCTGTATTTCGTTTGCCTGACGTGGAGGGGAGAATGTATACATTAGAGGATTTTAAAGGGAAATATTTGTTAATTGATTTCTGGGCTTCTTGGTGCGCTCCTTGTCGAGCTAAGAATAAAGAACTTAATAAACATTATCAGGAATTAAAAGACCTAGGAGTAAATGTCGTGTCGGTTTCTTTAGATAATGACCGTAAAAAATGGGTAAAAGCAATGGAAGAAGATCAGGTCGCTTGGTTACAATTGGTAGATCTGGATGGGTTCGAGAAAAGTAAAGTTAGGGCTGATTACAAGGTGAGTGGGGTACCAACGGTATATTTGATTGATCCTGAAGGAAACGTGTTGATTACAGGGCCGAGTTTGGAAGAGATTAAAAATGCAATCAAGTAGTATACTGGTATAACAGGAAATATTTGGATTTAAAATAAAGAGTCGTCCGGGAATTTTGGGCGACTCTTGTCTGTATAAAATAAAGTCATACCTTTGTGTTAGCAATATAAACGTGTATGATGAATGTTGATGATGTTTTATTGGCTAAACGTATCACGGAGAGAGATGAAGAGGCGTTTAAAATCTTGTATGAAGAGTTCTTTCATGCGTTACTTTCTGTTGCGTGTAAGTACGTGGGGATAGAAGAGGCTAGGGATATTGTACAGGATACATTTTTCAAGTTATGGAGCGCCCCGCATAAGTTTATGCACATAAATGATTTGCGTTTTTATTTGTATCGTACGGTTCAGAATCAGTGTCTTAATTATATCCGGGATAAAAAGGTAGAGGATAGTTACCGGAGTAAGACGGAGGTGACCACGGAAGATTATTTTTATAACGCTTTGCTGGAAGAGGAAATTTTTATTCGCCTGAGACAGGCGATCGATGAACTTCCGGAAAAATATCGGAACGTGATTAATTTGAACTTGGAAGGGTTGAGTGATAAAGAAATTGCAGAAAAGTTAGAGATCACGATAGATGCTGTGAAACAGCAAAAGAAGAGGGGAAAAGAACAATTGAAGGGAAAGTTAACTCACCCATTTTTACTTTTACTGATAAATTTCATTTAAAATTTTGTCACTTTTTAAAGGGGTTCGTGTCATAAGATAAAATAGTAGAAATTATGACGGAACGATTTAAGCAGATTACCCGGCTTGCGGATTTGATAACAGCAGAATTGACAGGAGAGATTAATGATGCTGATCTCGAAGAATTGGAGCGTTGGAAAGCCGCATCTGCAGAAAATCTTGCTTTATACGAGCAATATAGGTCACAGGCTTTCTTGGAAAAAAAGATACGTTTTATCGGGCAGAATAGTTGGGAAGAGGCTTATCGGGATTTTGAAAATGAAACGAGAAAAGTCAAGCGTCGGAAAAGGAGTTTAATATTTTATCGGTATGCCGGAATTATAGCGGTGTTAATCATTTTAGGTGGTTCTTTTTATTTATTCAAGGATAAACGGAATGAGGATGTGTTACCAGTGGTAACTCAAAAGATTCATCCGGGAGGCTTGAAAGCTATCCTGACTTGTCCGGACGGGACAACGGTGGATATTTCAGATACGACGTATTTGGCTTTTGTTGAAAAAGGAAAATTGAATGTTTCCTCTACTGAAGAGGAGGTGACAACACGGGAGGATCAAGAGCATTTTCATACGATCACGATACCGCGGGGAGGAGAGTATGCCTTGACGTTGAGTGATGGGAGTCGTTTGCGAATGAATTCCGAGTCTGAAATACGCATCCCTGCACATTTTAACGTGAATTCCCGTGATGTATATATGACAGGAGAAATTTACTTTGACGTTACTCGTAACGCAACTATTCCCTTTGTTGTTCACACTCAGCAAGGGACAATAAAAGTGGTGGGGACTTCATTCAACGTGCGGAATTATTCTGATGAAATATTTATGGCCGCAACGTTGGTTTCTGGGAAAGTTGCTTTTGAGGTAGAGGGGAAAGATACTTATTTAAGTCCGGGAAAACAGTTGAAATTGAACAAAGAGAATGGGGAGACAAGTGTCGAAGAGGTCGATGTCGGATTGTTCTGTTCGTGGAAAGACGGGCGTTTTGCTTTTGAAAAGCAACGTTTAGAAGAGATTATGAACACGATTTCACGGTGGTATAATATCAATGTTTTTTATGAAAATCAATCGATGAAAGATATTCTGTTTACAGGAAATATTAAGAGATACGAGGACTTGGATCAAGTGATAGAAATGTTGAGATTAATAAATAAAATAGATATAGAAGTCAATGGAAATAATGTTTTTGTAAAAAATAGTTAATAAAACAGGTGATACTGGTAATATCACCTGTCGTAGTCCCTGAAAAAGGATTCAGGAAAATAATTTATCTAATTCACAAATGTATGAAAAAAAAGTTTAAATGCAAGGGCCGATGTTTCGGTCTTGGAAACTTTCGTTCTATGAAATTTTTTGTATTGTTTATGTTACTTGCGGTGTTTCAGGTGAATGCCGAAGTGAGATCTCAAGAAACGTTCTTGAGTATTAAGAAGACGAATGCTACATTGATCGATATTTTAAAGTCGATTGAGGCACAAAGTGAGTATACTTGTTTGTATAGTTATAGTGATGTGGCTAAAGTGGCTAATCTGACGGTTGAGTTGAAGAATGTTCCCGTGCAGGATGTTCTGGAGGTTTGTCTAAAAGATACGAAGTTGGGATATAAAATTGTTGACCAGACGATTATCATTCGTAACTTAACGGAATTGGAGCAGAAGAAGGACGAGGTGAAGAAAAAAAGTATCACGGGTAAGGTTACTGATTCCAAGAAAGAACCTCTTCCCGGGGTGACAATTTTGGTCAAGGGTACAACTATCGGAGTCGTGACTGATGTGGAGGGTAATTATAAAATCACGTTACCCGATCAAAAAGAAATATCGTTGTTGTTTTCGTTTATCGGGATGGTTTCACAAGAGATAAAAGTAACCAATCAAACTGAGATCAACGTGGTGTTGGAAGAGGATGTCGAGAATTTGGAAGAGGTTGTCGTGAACGGTATTTTTACACGGAAGGCAAGTAGTTTCACGGGGTCTATTGTTTCCGTGACGAAAGAAAAGTTATTACAGGTGAGTAATCAGAATGTTTTTCAGAGTTTGAAGAATTTGGACCCGAGTTTGATGATCTTTGATAATATGGATTATGGTTCGGACCCGAACCGTAATCCCAAGATGCAGTTACGGGGAACTTCTTCTTTTAATTTGAGTGGTGGCGAGGTCGATCTGAAAGGAACGTATGGGACAGACCCTAATGCCCCGTTGTTTATTCTGGATGGTTTCGAGGCAACGGTACAAAAAATCATGGACTTGGATATGAACCGGGTGGAGAGTCTGACGATCTTGAAAGACGCGTCTGCAAAGGCTATTTACGGTTCAAAAGCGGCAAACGGGGTTATTGTTATTGAAACCAAGAAGACGACGGACGGGGAGTTACGGGTATCATATACCGGGAGTGTCGATCTTTCTATCCCGGATTTATCTTCCTATCACTTGACGAATGCCGCTCAAAAGTTGGAAGTGGAGAAAGATGCTGGTTTATATGATGGTGATAAGTATGATCCCACGGGATTGCCTAAAAAATATAATCGTATTCTATCGGCAGTTTTGGCCGGAGTGGATACGGATTGGTTAGCTAAGCCTTTACGTACGGGCGTCGGAACCAAGCATACATTATCCGTGGAACTGGGAAGTAATGATTTGCGGGTAATTGCTGATTTATCGTATAATAATATACAAGGGGTCATGAAGGGGTCCGAGCGCGTGAACACGGCCGGTTCGCTGATGGTGTCTTACCGGCATAAGAAATTTAATTTCAGAAATATATTGACCGTGACCTCCAATGTGAGTAACGATTCCCCTTATGGTCAATTTAGCGAGTATGCACGTTTGAATCCCTACTGGTCTCCTTATGATGAGAATGGTTTATTGTCTCAGAATATCGCGCTTCAATTTATTGATGATAAAGATAAGGAAACGTCCGATGAATTCGTGGCTAACCCGTTGTATAACGCCTCGTTGAATACTCTTTTAAGACAGGAATATATTGACGTGACGAATAATGCCTATATCGAATGGATGATAAAGCCGGGATTGAAGGCAACGGGACGTTTCGGGATCACGGAGAAACGGACGAAAGCCGATGAATTTTATCCGGCCAATCATTTGAAATTCAAGTCTTATTCGGATGATGATTATTTTCGCAGGGGATCCTATCAGATCAACGAGGGAGATAACAAGACGCTGACTGGGGATTTGAACGTAAATTGGTCGAAAGAGTGGGGAAAGCATTTCGTGTTCGGTAATCTTGGATATACCCTTTCGGAAAATACCTTTGAAGAGGATATTTATAATGCCGAGGGTTTCCCTAATGATAAGATGAATAATATCATTTTTGCCAAACAATACACGAAAGATATGAAACCGACCGGAGTGGAGTCAACTACTCGCGACATGGGTTTTTTGGGTGTTGCCAACTATGCATACGATAATCGTATTCTCGTGGATGGTTCTTACCGGGCGAGTGCGTCGAGTCAATTCGGTAGCAATAGTCGTTGGGGACAGTTCTGGAGTGTCGGGATGGGATGGAATATTCATAACGAACGCTGGATGAAGGACAGATGGGAACATTTGAATATGTTGAAATTAAGGGGATCTGTCGGTTATACCGGTTCACAAAGTTCGGAAGCTTACGCGTCAATCGCATCGTATAAGTATTTCATGGATCAGACATACGATCAGTTCTTGGGTGCTTATCTGAAAGGGATGAAGAATGATGATTTGAAATGGCAGGAAAAACTGGATTATAATATTGGTATTGATGTGGATATAGCCCATAATTTCACGTTGAAGTTTGACTATTATATTTCACAAACGACCAATACATTGTTGGATTTTACGATTCCGCCTTCCACGGGTTTCACTTCGGTAAAAGAGAATATCGGTGACGTGAAGAATACCGGATTTGATGCCTACCTGACTTACACGCCTTGGAGAAACATAAAAGATCGTTCTTTTTTCACTTTGACGGCGGCCGTATCACATAATAAAAATAAAATCACCGGTATATCCGATGCCATGAAACAGTATAATAAGAAACAGGACGAGATTGCCAGTGATCGTTTCGATAATCGCCCGGTGCAGAAGTATTACGAGGGTGTTTCCATGACAGCGATATGGGCGGTAAAGTCTTTGGGTATTGATCCCGCGACAGGTGAAGAGATTTTTTTGAGCAAGGATGGAAAAAGGACAAATTCTTGGAGTGCGGCCGATATGGTGATTTGCGGGGATGAGCTGCCGGACTTTTCGGGTAATTTCGGATTCAATTACACGTGGAAAGCGTTGAGTTTGAATTGTGTGTTTCGTTACCAGTTCGGGGGACAGATGTATAACCAGACATTGGTAGATTTGGTGGAGAATGCAGATCTGAATTATAACGTGGATAAAAGAGTGTATGACGGACGTTGGAGAAATCCGGGCGACGTCAAGCCTTACAAGCGCTTGAGATACGTGAATGTGCAGAAACCGGGAACGAACGAGTGGGAGAATAAGATGATCAAAACACAGGCGACTTCTCGTTTCGTGCAAGACCGGAATGACTTGACTCTTTCTTCCGTGAATCTCTCGTATGATATGATGAATCATGATTTTATAAACAAGATTGGCTTGAAAGTGTTGCGTTTCTCGTTTTACATGAATGACGTGTACACATGGTCATCGATTCGGGTGGAGCGAGGAACTTCCTATCCGTTTGCCCGGAGTTTTAATTTTTCATTGTCTGCAACTTTTTAAATAGAATAATATGAAAACGATCATAAAAATATCTCTGGTTTTATTCACGTCACTCTCGATGTCTTGTTCGGGATGGCTGGACGTGGAGCCGAAGACCGAGGTGAAATCAGATATTATGTTTGAATCGGAAAGCGGTTTTAAAGATGCGATCGTGGGTTGTTATATCCTGATGAGTAATTCTTCCATGTACGGACGGGAACTCACGACCGGTTTCTTGGATGTTATTGCTCAGCAATATAGTATTGATCAGAATGGTGGGGATTACTACCGGATTAAAAATTTCGAGTACGATAAAGCCGAGCCGATTATTAATAACATTTGGTCTCAAGCGTACACGACAATAGCGAATCTGAATAATATTCTTGAGAATATAGAAAATAAAGAAAATATTTTACATCCTACCCACTACAATATTATCAAAGGAGAAGCATTAGGATTACGTGCTTTTCTTCATTTTGAGTTATTGCGAATGTTCGGATGGGGTGATGTGGAGAATCATCCGGAGAATCAGAAAAAAGCCTGTATTCCTTACGTGAAATCCTATAACAAGGAGATCACGAAACAGAATACCGGGGAGGAGGTATTACAATATATTCACAAGGATTTGGAGGAGGCATCCGTGTTGTTGGAAAAATACGATCCGTGGTCCACGGCAAAAAGAGATGAATCGTATATTCTGCCTAACGATGATAAATTTTACACGAACCGGATGACCCGTTTTAATTATTGGGCATTGCAGGCGACATTGGCTCGGGTGTATATGTGGGAAGGTAACCGGGAGAAGGCTCTGTCGATCGTGCAGAATTTTATCAATAACCGTTCTCAAATCAAAAACCTAGATTGGATCAAGGATCAAACGATCAACAATGAGGCAGAGATTGAACGTGATCTGACGTTTTCCACGGAACATATTTTCCGTCTGGACGTGCATAAGTTGTATGATGGTTTGAGAGATTTGATTGATCCTGATTATAATAGTCCGAATCCCAATTACAAGTTATTGTTCCACACGTCGGAATATGCTCAAGAGCTGTTTGAAATTGCTGATCATGTCGGGAATTCCGATTATCGTTACACTCGCTTGTACACGAAAACATCCTCTAAATACGGTATCCGTAAATTTTATGATATGGAGAAGTATAAATACCCGAACATGATGCCGTTAATTAGGATGTCCGAGATGTATTACATGGGAGCCGAATGTTTGAACCAACAGGGGAAAACGAAAGATGCGGTGGGGTTGCTGAATACTGTTCGTCGCAACCGGGGGATAGCTGAAGACAAGATGATACCCGAGGGAATTACTTCCAAGGATTTAACGAAGGAGATAGAGAAAGAGTGGAAAAAAGAATTTTTGGGAGAAGGGCAAATGTTCTATTTCTATAAACGTTTAGGTTATACCAAACTCCCGAATTCTTCGCAGTTGATTAACGAAAAAGTGTATGTGTTGCCAATACCGGAGGATGAAATCAACGTGGGTGGTAGAGAACCTAATAGTAGTACGGACGAGAAAAAATAGGTAAATATGAAAACAATCAATAATTTAAGGGGATTACTGGTACTCGTATTTTTAGGGATAATGAGTTTTTCTTGTAATCAGGAAGAAACCATGATTTTTGATACGGACGGGAGTGTGTATTTCACAACGGCTGATTATTCTTATTCTTTCTTGGATTATCCCGGGAAACAAGTGGATACGATAAAATTGCCGGTTCAGATTTTCGGGAAGACGGCGGATGTAGATCGTTTGGTGAAGATTGAACTGGTGACGGATGATACCAGCAAGGTGAATACGGCCCCGGAGGAATTGTATAGTTTGATAGGTGGTGTAGTCCCGGCTAACGAACAGTTAGGTTCGGTTTCATTGGAATTAAGGCATGCAGATGAATTGAAAGATACTGTTTATGCATTTTATGTACGGATTGTACCGAATGACGATTTCAAGGATGTGACTTACAATAGTCGGATTGTGGAGGTTTTGTTCACGGCGAAGGAAATTCAACCGGCTAATTGGAACGGTTATTTAAGATATTTCTGGGGGGATTATTCTACCCGTTGGTGGCAATTTATCAAGGAGGCAACGGAAAGGACTTCTATTCCTTATTGGCCGGGAAACGCGGATAAAGAAACTTGGTGGATGTCCGATAGTGAATTTGAGGCTTTGCAGGTTGTCGTGAAACGGGCGTTGAAGAAGTATAACGAGACGCATGAAACCCCGCTGACTCACGATGATGGGCCAAGTAAAGGAAAAGAGGTTTCGGTTTTATACTAACGTGTTGTAATATGCAGAATACTATGAAAATAAAATTTATTATATTGATGCTTGCGATGGTTGGCTATTTCACGTCTTGTTATGACGATAAATCCAACGATTCGATAAAAACAATCAATCCTTTGGTGATAGATATGGGGGGAGTACCCACCTCGATGTCAGCCTTTTTGTTGGATACTCTAGAAATTAAACCGGTCGTTTACAAGATCGGTTCGGATGATGCGGATTTGAGTTACAAGTGGGAGATTTCCGGGAATGATATTATACCTTTCGTGTTGGATTCCACGATGACATTGAAAGCGATCGTGTCCGTGGCACCTAATTCGAATCCCTACACGATTATTCTTACCGTGACGGATAATCGAACGAATTTGCAGAATTACGAGAAGTTCTCTTTGTCCGTGTATAGTAATTTGGGGAAAGGCTTGGTCGTGGCTGACACTCGGGACGGGGTGAACACGGATTTGAATTTGATCATGTCACAGAATTTCACGGAAAATTTCTTACAGCAATTTGACGAGAAAGATAACACGATCCTGAAAAACGTGTATTCCACGACAAATAACGGGAAGTTAATAGAAGGTTTGGCGACGGCAATCATGACCTCTTTTTATGATGATAATCGCATACTGACAGTGACTACCGATCATTCCGTCCTTCAAATGGACCCGTTTGATTACGTGCAGGGAATGGTGGATAATGAAATATTCTTTATTCCAATTCCGGAGGAGCGGTTTAAACCGATGTGCCTGATGTACGATAATTCGGCTTATTACGAATTACTGATTATGGATCACGTGGTATATGCACGTCGCACCCGGTGGGGAAACAAGAATTATTCAGCTAGTTTAGAAACCTCGGATCTTTCGCCTTATCGTGCGACGTTGGGATGTAGTTTTATTGAAGGTTCCAATACCCGGTCGCTTTACGTGTATGATGAATTGAATGGTCGTTTCTTGAAATGTCCGTACGAGTATAATGAATTGCAGGTTGTGCAATCAACGGGAACGGGGCCATTTAATTTGAATAATGTCGGCAAGATGAATGCCTTATTCATGGCTCCCGGGAAAGATGATGCGATTTACACGGTATTTGAGACAAAGGATGGCGGGAAACGGTATCTCTATACTTTTGATGGGGGAACTCTTTATGTACCTACGTGTTCGGCTTTAAAATTGTATGATTTGACCTCTTATCCCGGAATCATGAATACCGTGGGTTTTGATTCTTCTCCTTTGGAAAATGTTCTTTATTACGCGACCGATAAGAAGGTGTACTCTTTACTCTTGGAGGGGACTAATCCGCAGACTTTCGAGAGGTACGTGGTGGAAGATCCTAACGAGAAAATTACTTCCATCATGGTCTGGAGAAAAGGATGGCAAGGGAAAATGAAGTTCAAAGATTCTTCTAGTGGTGAGGGATATTATACGGATTGGGCGATGAACCGGATGATGTTGATTACCATCTATAACGAGAGTACGAAGGAAGGAAAGATTGTCGCCGTTCCGATTATGAACATAGGTAGCGGTATTCTTGAAAAAGATAAAGATTTTCATCAGGTATATGAAGGGTTCGGACGTATTCTTTGTATTGCACCTCAGACAGTTTAGGGTTGAATTTTAAGTAGATACAATAATGAAAAAATGGATGATATATTTGTTGTTAGGTGCAATGTTGTTTGCATGTAGCGACTCTGACGATGATGTAGATGTTAAAGTGACTCCCAAGAATAAATTTCGTGTGAAAGAGATCACGGGTAAAAATAGCCACTGGGGAGAATACGTCATGAATATGGTTTATTATTATGAAACGCTTGATTCTGTCGTGGTGCGTGATAAAGAGAATAATAAGCTTGCCGTAATGACTTCTTATGACGTGGATAATGGGTTGAAATATAGTTTGGAAGATTATATCCCCAATATTGATGCCGATTCGATTCAAAAGCTGTATGATAAATACGGTGCTGATGCAAAGGATAGTATTCCTTTGATTGGTCGGGAATTGTTTGCATTGACGAACGAGTATAAACATGAGGAATTGGTGGCGCAGACTTTCGTGTATAATAAGGCTAGGGAAGACGTTGGGAGTGGGAAGGATTTTAATAATAAGTATTTGAAAAATAAGCGGGTTCGTTATATATACGAATATGATGAACGGGGAGATTTGGTCATTTGCCGGGTGTTGGAAGATGCTTATAAAAAGGAGATAAAAGATAACGAGAAATTCGATCGGCTCGTTTATAAGGCCGTGATGGAGTTTAGCGGAAGTACGGTAACATCCGTGGCTCTTTATCAGTCCGATGAAGTTTATGGGAGTGGGGAGGATTATAAGTTGAATGATACATATACTTTTTCCTATTCTGGGGGATTGTTGACAAAAGTCTCCGGTGAGAAGTTGAATCTTGAATATCAATATTCCGGAGGTCAAGTCACCGCTATTCTATACACGGATGGAGAAAGAACATACGAGTATAATAGTGATGGTTTCCTGAAACGTGTAGATTTCGGAAATGGAGAATATATGGAAATCAAGTATGAGGCGGGACATGGTGACTTCCATTTGTTTACACCTCTGATTGAGAATAGTTTTAATATTCCAAGCATTTTGTAAAAGAAGGAATTATCTGGAAAGTTAATTTTGGAATAATTATTACCCTTATCATCCTCTATTAAAGAGGAAGGTAAGGGTAAATCTTTTTACAATTTCACTTTAGTATAATCCGTTGTCTATATAAAATAAAAGTCATATCTTTGAATATTATCTTAAAATCAAGTGTATGGGACGGTTATATGCATTAATTCTTTTCATTTGTTTGGTTTCGTCTGAGGTTACAGCCCAATCGTATAATAAGTTTTTGGACAAGCTTTGCGATTACCAAGATAGTGTTCGTTTAGAGGAAAAATTGGTTGGAGATAAGGAGTTTCAGGACATTGATACAAATACGTTTAATTTGAAAGATTATATGTCTATTTTCTCAAAGTTAATTCCTGAACCTAGGTATATTTTGGAGTATATCTACAATTATAGTTGGGATGGAGGGGTACCGTTGTTATATGCACGGCGGGATGATTTTGAAGAGGAAGAATATATTTCTACTGAAAGAGAAAGAATTCGGGTGCAATGGGATTCGATAATGAACGTGCGAGTTGAAAAAATTGAAAATGGAGATTGGGAAAAGGAGGAGAAAAATAAACGAATAGAGAGAATAAAAGGAATGTGCATGTATATGAGTGAAGTAAGTGACGAACGCCTTCTTCTTGAATTTGCATGGGACTCTGTGAATCATGCTGTTCGACATTTAATACCGGAAGATTGTAAGATGGGGTATTTTCAACTATTGATTTTTAAACTGTATAATAATAATTTTGCTCTATGGTGGCATGCAAACTATAGCTATCGTTTTCCTGTTTACAAGAAAGAACAAATTGAATTCCTGATCGAGAGAAACAGAAGGAAGGATTTTAGTATTTGGTTTGATGAAAAGAATATATTGCCTCTTTTAAAAGAAAATTTAGATCCACGAGTAAAAATGGAGCAACACAGGTGTGTGATTACATTATATGAATTTTATGCGGGTAGTGGTCTTTATCGAAATGTTTACTCGATTTCTCGTGTCGCACCCTATACGATTAAGAAGGAGCAATCAGAAAAATTAGTTTCCAATGATTTCCGAGGGGTTTATTGATATTACGTGTTAACGAATTTGTCGAGGAAAAGAGGTAGGTTAATATTGGCATCCAATTTATAGATAAATTTGAACAAAACATTCATTTTTGTATCAGTGTGGAGTGTTTAAAAATTAAGATTGTTAAAATTTAAGTGATTCTCATGTAAAAAGAGGGATTCGGGTGAAACATACAATATGTTTAGTCCGTATATAACACCGTAAATATTAAATATTTCACAGATTAGAGAGAAAAAGAATGAGAAGGTTATAAATTTTTATTTAAAGGGGGGATTTGATTCGTTTTTGTAAGTAAAATAATTAATTCATGTTAAATATTAAGTTAAAATCGACTTTTGAGTCACCCTTTTTGCTCCTAAAGGTGTTATATGGGTGTAAGTTCAAATTTAAGTATCAAGTATTATGTTGAAAATTGTATTAATCGTAGGTGTTTTATTATTCAATCTTGTTGGAGTGCAAGCTCACGAGAAGGAGATGGATTCATTGGATAATTTAGTGAAGAAGTTCGAGGCGAATCCTGCGGACCCCCAAACGACAATTCAACTTCTGAGAGAGTTGAAAAACCAAGGGAAGCCGAATCGTGATGTTGTGAACAGGTATTTTCAGACTCAAAAAGAGGCGGATTACTTGAAGGATTATAACTGGTCGATTATCCGGGATTACGTGGATGATGTGAATGCTCCCCAGATTAAATATTTGTTTAACAATCAGTCCAAGTTCATGCAGAACTTCTCGAAGGATGATGTGTTTCAGAAGTTGGATAACGTGTTTGTCGGTCATTTGGAACAATACTACAACAGTAACAAGATCGAGTATAACAAGTATCTGGATTTCTTGAAGAGTAGCGGTTACGAGCATTATGACGTGGTGGCTGACTATTTTTACATCAAGCAATTGCGGGCAGAGCGTAAGTCAGAAGATTATTTCTACAAGGCTAGAAAATTATTCCGTTATTTCCCCGAGAACAGGAAGATGATCAAGGAGATCACCGATGGTGCGTTGGAGATCATGAATGATGTTTCCCGTTTGAAGGTGATTCAATTGTGGGCAGGTAAAACCGTCGAGTCAAAGAAAGATTTTGATGCCCTTTATAATTATGCCTTGATCTCTAACAAATGTGGTTTCGAGGATGTTGCTAAAAGATATGCTAAGATTGCTACTTCTTTGGCAGAAGAGTCTTCTAACCAGACCATGATGGAGAAGGCAAAGAAATTGTTGCAGTTGGTAAACTAGAATTTGTAACAAAAATATAGCAGGGGGTGATCGTCATGATTACTCCCTTTTTTTGTATCTTCGCAATCTGAACAGATAAAATTGAAAATGGAAAAGAAAGGTTTGATTGTTGCCGTTGATGGCCATTCTTCTACGGGAAAAAGCACGGTATCCAAAATACTGGCTGCACGTTTGGGGTACACGTATATTGACACGGGAGCCATGTATCGGATCGTGACGTTGAAAGCAATGCGTGAAGGATTAATCCGAAACGGGAACGTGGATGATGAAAAATTGAAAGAAGTACTTCCGACAATTATTTTCGGTTTTAAATATAACGAGGAAAAAAAACGTTATGAATCTTACATGAATGGCGAGTATGTAGAGGTAGCCATTCGCGGATTAGAGGTTTCTGATAACGTGAGTTTGATCGCCGCGTTGCCTTACGTGCGGGAGTTGCTTGTTGAGAAACAACGGGAGATGGCAAAAGAGGGTGGTGTAATCATGGATGGACGGGATATTGGGAGTGTCGTGTTTCCTCACGCGGAGGTGAAGTTCTTTATGACGGCAAGTCCTGAAGTACGGGCTCAACGACGTTACAAGGAACTGATCGAGAAGGGGGAGCAGGTGACTTATGAAGAAGTGGAAGCGAATGTCCGGAAACGGGATTATATAGATGAACACCGGGAAACAAGTCCTTTGGTGAGAACGTCGGATGCTGTGTTGATTGATAATGGCGATATGACCGTGGAGGAAGAAGTGAAAGAGATGTTAAAGATCATTCGTTCGAAATATGAAAGTAGAAATTGACGAAAATTCCGGTTTCTGTTTTGGGGTTGTGAACGCGATTGCCAAGGCGGAGGAAGAGTTGCAACATGGAAGATTATATTGCATAGGAGATATTGTGCATAATAGTTTGGAGGTGGAGCGATTAAAACAACTGGGATTAAGTACGATAGATCATGATGAGTTTGCTCGGTTGAAGGCGTGTCGTGTGTTGTTCCGGGCTCATGGTGAACCACCGAGTTCATACGAACTGGCAAAGAAGAACGGGATTGAGGTGATCGATGCCTCGTGTCCCGTGGTATTGAATTTGCAGAAGAAAATACGAGAGGCATACGAGGAGGTGAGAGAGAACGGGGGGCAGATCGTGATTTATGGAAAAAGAGGACATGCCGAGGTGAACGGGTTGGTAGCACAGACGAATGATGAGGCGCTGATTGTCGAGCAAGAGGAAGATTTGAAATCCATCGATTTTTCCCGTCCGGTAATCCTGTTTTCCCAAACAACCAAGAGTTTGGATGGTTTCAAGCGTGTCGTGGAGTTGGTGAAGGAGAATGCGAGGGCCTCCGTGGTAGTAAATGATACAATCTGCCGTAAGGTAGCCAATCGAATCCCGCAGTTGAAAGATTTTGCGGCAAGACATGATGTGATCTTGTTTGTTAGCGGGGAGAAGAGTTCCAATGGGAAGCAACTTTTCGAGGTTTGTCGGGAGGTGAATTCCCGGACTTATTTTGTGCAGGGGGTGAAAGACCTGCGTGATGAGATGTTTGATAAAGCCGATAGTGTCGGGATCAGTGGAGCTACTTCAACACCGAGGTGGGTGATGGAAGAGATAAAGGAGGAGTTGGAAGCTAAAAGTTAAAAACTAAAAGCTAAAAAAATAAATTATAGAATTGGGAGTATAGAGATTAACATTTTTAATTTCCAATTTTCAATTAAACATTGTTTTTATGGGAAAGATTAAAAAAATAGGAGTTTTAACTTCAGGAGGCGATGCTCCGGGAATGAATGCCGCTATTCGGGCGGTTGTGAGGGCCGCTATTTTTAATGGCTGTGAGGCTTATGGTATTTACGATGGATATGAGGGATTGATTGAGGGAAATATTGTGCGTATGCATTCCCATGACGTGAGTAATATTATTCAACGCGGAGGAACGATCTTAAAGACGGCTCGTAGCGAGGAATTCCGTACGCCGGAGGGACGTACGAAAGCTTACGAGAAGATGCAGGAATTGGGAATTGATGCATTGGTCGTGATTGGTGGGGATGGAACTTTTTCCGGAGCCCGGTTGTTCTGTCAGGAGCATAACGTGCATGTTGTCGGGATTCCCGGTACGATAGATAATGATCTTTACGGGACGGATTACACGATTGGATATGACACGGCGGTAAACACTGTGGTGGATGCCGTGGATAAAATCCGGGATACGGCAAGCGCTCATAATCGTTTGTTCTTTATTGAGGTTATGGGACGGGATGCCGGATTTATTGCATTACGGTCGGCTGTGGCTACGGGGGCCGAGGCTGTTCTGGTTCCGGAAATCGAGACGGATTTGAATGACTTGGATCGTTACCTAGAACATGATTATAAACCTCATAAGTCAAGTGGTATCGTGATCGTGGCAGAAGGAGATAAATCAGGTGGAGCGTACACGATCGCCGATCAGATCGCTAAGAAACATCCCGAATATGACGTGCGAGTAACTGTTCTAGGTCATATCCAGAGAGGAGGATCACCTTCCGCTTTTGACCGCGTGACGGCTAGTACGTTGGGAGTGGCGGCAGTGGATGCTTTGTTGGATGACCAGACCAGTATCATGGTTGGGATTATGAATAAGGATATTGTTCATGTTCCTTTTAACAAGGCTATCAAGAATTCAAAACCGTTAAATCATAATTTGTTGGACATTACGGAAGTCTTGTCTATTTAAAATCTAAAATTGATTCGTTTGTTGTACGCGGATGTCATTATCCCTCTGGGAGTGGAAAGTTTTTTTACTTATTCGGTACCGGAAGAATATGAACATTCGGTAACGGTGGGTGCGCTCGTGGTCGTTTCATTTGTTAAGAATAAACGTTACACGGGTGTTGTCTATGCGTTGCATACGAATCCGCCTGTCGGATTTGAAACAAAACCGATAGAACGAGTTATCGAGGAAGGATTCGCTCTTTCTGGTTCTCATTTGAAATTTCTATTGTGGCTTAGCGAGTATTACATGACGCCACCGGGAGAGGTTATGCGTGCAGCATTACCTGTTTCGATGCGCTTGGAGAGTTACACGAGTTTGAGTTTGGTGAACGGCTGGGAAGAGCGGTTGGTAGATGAAAGTGAATTAAGCCGGGAAGAGAAGGAGATCATGGGAGTATTTCGAGAAAGAGGTGAGATATGTATGGCCGAAGTCGAAAAACTCTTGAGGAGAAAGGATGTCTATGTTGCTGTTCGAGCCTTATTGGAAAAAGAAATTATCGGAATCAAGGAGTCGGTAGATGATCTGTTCAAACCTAAAATTGAGCGTTTGGTGAGATGGAAACGAAAGTTCACGAGTGAAGAATTGGACGGGATTCTTGATAGCTTAAAACGGGCGAGGGCTCAATACAAAATGCTGTGTGATTGGGTGTATTATAGCGACGAGCATCGAGTCGAGGGGGTGTCTAGAACGGAGTTTATTCAGAAAATCGGTAGTTCGGCCTCAGCCTTGAAAGGATTGTGTGAACGGGGCGTGTTGGAAATTGTTGTGCAGGAAGTCAGCCGTTTAGAGGTATCTAAAGAGGACGTGGAAGATGTACACGCTTTGTCGGGGGCGCAAGAAAAGGTTTTGGGTGACATTCAAGGGTATTACAAGGAGAAGGATTGTGTTTTGTTGCAGGGTGTAACTTCTTCGGGTAAGACTGAAATATATATTCATCTGATACAAGAAACGCTAAGGCAAGGAAAACAGGTGTTGTACTTGTTACCGGAAATTGCGTTAACGGTACAGATCGTGAAACGCCTGCGACGGGTCTTCGGGGATCAAGTCGGCGTTTATCATTCGGGCATGGCGGATAGTGCCCGGGCGGAGATGTGGCGTAAACAGAATGGTACGAATCCTTATCCCGTGGTGTTGGGTGTGCGGTCATCCGTGCTCTTGCCATATAAACAATTGGGTTTGGTTATTGTTGACGAGGAGCATGAAAGTTCTTACAAGCAAAAAGAACCGGCACCCCGCTATAACGGTCGTGATGCTGCTATAATGCTTGGAAAGATGAGTGGGGCAAAAATATTGTTAGGTTCTGCAACACCTTCTTTTGAAAGTTATCAGAATGCCCTAAGCGGGAAATATGGTTTCGTGCAACTGACAACCCGTTACGGGGAAGTGATGATGCCGGAACTGTTGTTCGTGGATATGAAGGAATATCGTCGTAAAAAGATGATGAAAGGGAGTTTTACTCCGGTTTTGTACGAGGAAATGAAACGGGTGTTGGAGAACGGGATGCAGGTGATTTTATTCCAGAATAGACGGGGATATTCGACTTATTTACAATGTGACCGTTGCGGTTCCATCCTGAAATGTAAACATTGCGATGTGAGTATGACTTATTATCGCTACCGGAACACGTTGAATTGTCATTATTGCGGGAGCCTGCGGGCTGTTCCGGCCGTGTGTCAGGAGTGTGGGCAGGGACATTACGTGAATCGTACTCCGGGAACGGAACGGATCGAGGAAGACGTGAAACAGTATTTTCCGGAGGCCCGGATTGCCCGAATGGACTTGGATGTGATGAGTAATAAGGCAAAGTTCAGGGCTTTAATCGATGATTTTGAAAGTGGAAATTTGGATGTGCTGATCGGCACACAGATGGTTTCGAAAGGGTTGGATTTTGAACGGGTGAAACTTGTCGGGGTGATGGATGCCGATAGTCTGATGGGATTTCCCGATTTCCGGGCAGAGGAGCGAGCTTATGATATGTTGATGCAAGTGAGTGGACGCAGTGGACGAAAAGGTGAGCGCGGAAAGGTGGTAATTCAGGTAACAGATATGCAAAGTCGAGTGTATCAGTTGGTGAGGAAGGAAAACTATAGAGAGTTTTACACTCAGTTATCCCAAGAACGGGAAATGTTTAACTATCCCCCCTTTTCCCGGTTGATTCAGGTAGAGTTGAGGCATGTGGATGAGGTGGTTTTGAGAAATGCCGCGAACGAGTTAGCTAGGTTGCTGCGGGAACGGTTGGAACGTAGGGTATGCGGCCCGGCAGAACCGGATGTGTCCCGGGTTAGAAAAATGTATCGGATACAAATTCTGATAAAGGCGGAACAAGGTCTTTCCCTGTCAAAATTGAAAGCTTTCTTAAAGCAGAAAAGTGATGAATTGGTGAAAACTCCTATTGGTAGGGGAGTGCGTATTTATTTTGATGTAGACCCGTTATAATTGGGGTGTATTTTGTCGCTAGTATCGGACGTTGAGCATGATTTATTTCTTATCTTTGTTTGGAACGAAGGCCGTTCCGACTGTTTCGTCGAAAAATAGTATAGGTTATTGTTAAGTCGTAAAACCTTGATTTTTGCTTACTTTTTGAGAGTGGTCTGTTAACAAGTGTGTCATGAGAAAAGGTGAAATGTTAAAAAATAGGCCATATATTAGTAATGTTCTGCATTTTAAGAGGAGATTAGAAATTATTTGGGAAAACCTTAAAATTTGTTTTAACATTATTTAGTGTCTTTGATTTTAACATTTGGCGGAATAATCTCTATTTTTGGAAAAACAGAAAACGGTGAAGATATAGATTCTCTTTTTGAGGAGATTGAAACCGAAGTGGAATATTTACGTTAGACAAAGTAGTAATATAAATCAATATAAAAATCGATGATATGAATACGGTTGATATCAAAGCATTGAATGAGCGCATACAGCAAGAGAGTTCTTTTGTGGATATGATTAGTATGGAGATGAACAAAGTGATCGTCGGACAGAAACATCTGGTAGAAGGACTGATGATCGGTATGCTTTCTAATGGACATATTTTGTTGGAGGGAGTTCCCGGTTTGGCGAAGACCTTGGCGATAAATACGCTGGCACACATTATTAATGCTAAATTCAGTCGAATCCAGTTTACCCCGGATTTGTTACCGGCTGACGTTGTCGGTACGATGATTTATTCTCAGAAAAGAGAAGAGTTCGTGGTGAAGAAAGGACCGATTTTCGCTAACTTTATTCTGGCGGATGAGATTAACCGGGCCCCGGCGAAAGTGCAATCGGCTTTGTTGGAGGCGATGCAGGAGCGTCAGGTGACTATCGGGGATATGACTTACAAGTTGGAAGAACCATTCTTGGTAATGGCAACCCAGAATCCGATCGAGCAGGAAGGTACTTATCCTCTTCCCGAAGCTCAGGTTGACCGTTTCATGTTGAAAGTGGTGATTGATTACCCGAAAAAAGACGAAGAAAAATTGATCGTTCGTCAGAATTTGGAGAAAATTTATCCCCAGTCTAACACGATCCTACAACCGGAAGATATTCTGCGGGCTCGTGAGGTAGTGAAGGAGGTTTACTTGGACGAGAAGATCGAGAAATATATTGTTGACATCGTGTTTGCAACACGTTACCCGCAAGAGCATGGCTTGGAAAAATTCGTTTCCATGATTGCTTACGGGGCATCTCCTCGTGCTAGTATCAGTTTGGCCAAAGCAGCACAAGCGTACGCTTTCATTAAACGTCGCGGATATGTAATCCCGGAAGATGTTCGTGCTGTTTGTCATGACGTTCTGCGTCATCGTATCGGTTTGAGCTACGAGGCTGAAGCGAATAACTTGACCAGCGAGGATATTATCAGTGAAATTTTGAACACGGTAGAGGTACCTTAGTGATTGAAGACCGATTAATTTACGATTTGTGAAAACCGATTTACGATTAAAAAAGCATTGATTTGCGGTTGGAGATCATAAATCTAAAATCATAAATTAAGGGGGCTGGAATTTAAAATCTAAAATTCTTAAATCTAAAATTAACTAAGGTGGAGACTTCAGATTTATTAAAACGTGTCAGGCAGATAGAGATAAAGACTCGGGGGTTATCGAGTAATATCTTCGCCGGGGAGTATCACACGGCTTTTAAAGGTCGGGGAATGACGTTTAGCGAGGTGCGGGCCTATCAATACGGGGATGACATCCGAAGTATTGACTGGAACGTGACCGCTCGTTATAACCATCCTTACGTGAAGATATTCGAGGAGGAACGTGAGTTGACCGTGATGTTGTTGATTGATGTGAGTGCCTCGCGTAATTTCGGTACAGTGTCGAAACTGAAAAAGAATCAGATTACTGAGATTGCGGCCGTGTTGGCTTTCTCTGCCATTCAGAACAACGATAAGATTGGCGTGATCTTCTTTTCTGACCGGATCGAGAAATTTATTCCGCCGAAGAAAGGACGCACACATATTTTGCATATCATCCGGGAACTAGTGGATTTTTATCCGGAACACAAGGAAACGAATATCTCTGTGGCGTTGCAATATCTGACAAACGCTATCAAGAAACGGTGTACTTGTTTCCTAATTTCCGATTTCATGGATGATCACGATTTCGAACACCCGTTGATTATTGCCAATAAGAAGCATGACGTGGTGGCTTTGCAATTGTATGATCGTAGAGAGAAAATATTGCCTCCTGTCGGGTTGATGTACTTGACGGATGCGGAGACGGGAGAAAGTGTTTGGGTGGATACATCCGACAAGAAAGTCCGGGACGAGTTCGAAGCGTATGGCATCGAACGAGACAAGGAACTGGATCGGATATTCAAACATGCCGGTGTCGACATGGCATCTATCAGTGCTGATGAAGATTACGTGAGGTCATTGATCACGTTATTCAAAAAAAGAGGGGCTGGATATTAATTGAACATTGAAAATGGAGAATTAAAATGAAAAATAGAATTATTCTATTCGTAATTATCCTACTAGGTTGTGTCAGTGCTTTGAAAGCACAAAATCGGGAATATAGTGCCCAGATTGACACAAACTATATCATGATCGGGGATCAGATTCATTTCCGGATGAAAGTGAAGGCTGAACCGGGTGTGAAAGTGGCATTCCCTCAATTGAAGGACACGATAGCACAAGGAATCGAGATTATATCCGGACCAGTTCGTGATTCTATCGTGGAAAAGGACGGGCGGGTACTCGTGCAGGAAAGTTACGTGATAACTTCTTTTGATTCGGGCGTGTTCGTGATCCCACCAATGCCCATCGAGATTCAACAGGAAAGTTATAATAACACGCTCAGGACCGATCCGTTGCACTTGATCGTGAATACTTTTGTGGTCGATCAGCAGAAAGGAAATTACGATATTGTGATGCCTTTGGCTGCCCCGTGGACATTTGCCGAGATATTACCTTACTTGTTATGGACATTGTTGGGAATCGTGGTGATTCTTCTGGTTGTCTGGATTATCAAAGTTCGGAAATCCCGTAAGAGTCTTTTCCATCACGAAAAACCGGCAATTCCTCCGTACGTGTTGGCCATGAAGGCTCTGGAGGAGATCAAGAAGGAGAAGTTATGGCAGAGTGGAAAGACCAAAGAGTATTACACGCAATTAACTGACACGATCCGGAATTATTTGGATGGAGAATTGGGTATCTCAGCGATGGAACAGACTTCTTTTGAGACTTTGAAGGCTTTGGAGAAATGTGAGCAGGTAGATGCAAAACAACGGGATAAGTTGGCTGATATGTTTGAAACGGCTGATTTCGTGAAGTTTGCTAAAGCGGAGCCGTTGCAGGATGAGAACGTACGAAATTTGGATATTGCCTATGATTTTGTACAGGAAACTAATGATACAATTCGAGCCGAGCATGAGAAAGAACGTCTGGAGCAGGAGTTGAAAGAGCAACAGGAGAGGGAGGCGAGAGAGAAGGCGGAAAAGGAAGGGAAGGAAACCGGAGAGGAGAAAGATAACGAAAATTAATTTATGATTTATGATTTACGATTTATGATTCGTTTGCAATCAAAACCTTAAATCAAGAAATTAAATAGGATCTAAAATAGAAGATATGTTTGGATATGAATTTGCAAATCCCGAGTACTTTTGGTTGTTGTTGGTGCTGATACCAATGATTATCTGGTACATATTCAAGGAGAAACGCTCGCATGCTGATTTGAAGTTTTCTTCAATCCGGGTGTTCAAGCAAATGAAACGGGGTAGCCGGATCTGGTTACGTCATTTGTTGTTTGCAGCTCGGGTTTTGGCCATTCTATTTTTGGTTCTGGCATTGGCTAGACCGCAATCCAGCACGAGTTGGCAGACCTATAACAGCGAGGGTATTGATATTATGCTGGCATTGGATATTTCCGGTAGTATGTTGGCACGAGATTTTACTCCTGATCGACTGGAGGCAGCCAAGGAGGTTGCGACTAAGTTTATATTGGAGCGTCCTCAGGATCGTATCGGACTGGTTGTTTTTAGCGGGGAAAGTTTCACGCAAAGTCCTTTGACAACGGATCAAGCCGTGTTAGTCAACGTGATGAAAGATATTCGTAGCGGGATGATTGAAGATGGAACAGCTATTGGCCTCGGGTTGGCAAATGCGGTAAATCGTTTGAAGGACAGCAAGGCGAAATCCAAGGTGATCATTCTTTTGACGGATGGAGTCAACAACCGGGGAGCGATTGCACCGATGACGGCTGCAGAATTGGCAAAAACTTTTGGTATCCGGGTTTACACAATCGGTGTCGGGTCTTTGGGTGAGGCTCCTTATCCCGTGCAAACGCCTTTTGGGATGCAATTACAGCGAATGCCGGTTGAGATAGATGAAGATATATTGACCCAGATTGCTGACATGACAGGCGGTAAATATTTCCGGGCAACAGATAACAAAAAACTGGAGCAAATTTATCAGGAGATTGATCAATTGGAGAAGAGTAAGGTAGAAGTCAAACATTTCAGTCGTAAGAACGAGCAGTATTTCTATTTTGCTTTGATCGGGGCTTTGTTATTAATTGTGGAGGCGTTAGGGCGATACACGTTGTTGAGGAAAATTCCATAATTGTAAGTTTTAAATCTTAGATTGTGAATTGATGCAATCCGGAATTTAAAATCTAGAATCATTAAATTTAAAATTGAAAGGGTTATGTTTAGATTTGCACATCCTGAATTATTATACTTGCTGATTATCATACCATTGTTGATTGTTTTTTACGTGGTAGCAAGGATTCGGAAGAAAAAAGCGATTGCTGAATTCGGGAGTCCCGAATTATTGTCAACACTGATGCCTTTGCAATCTTATAAGCGGGAGACATTAAAATTTATACTTGTTCTGGTAGCTTTGTTTTTCGTCATTCTTGGAGTTGCAGGTCCTCAGTTCGGGTCAAAATTGCAACAGGTAAAAAAAGAGGGCGTGGAGTTGATTATCGCATTGGATGTGTCAAATTCCATGATGGCGCAGGATATAAAGCCCAGTCGGTTGGATGCGGCGAAGCAAGCCATTTCCCGGATGGTGGAAAAATTAAGTGATGATAAAGTGGGATTGATCGTGTTTGCAGGGGATGCTTACGTGCAATTGCCGATCACGACGGATTATTCTTCGGCTAAATTATTCCTATCGGGAATCAATACCGATATTGTCCCGATACAGGGTACGGCGATAGGAACGGCAATAGATTTGGCCGCGAAGTCGTTTACCCCGGACACGGAGGCATCAAAAGCGATTATCGTGATCACGGATGGTGAAAACCATCAGGACGATGCGATTGCCGCGGCTAAAGCTGCCCGGGAAAAAGGTATCTACGTACACACGATCGGGATGGGATTGGCACAAGGAGGACCGATCCCGGAGAAGGGAAATCCCGGACAATACATGAGAGACGGGAGTGGTAACCCGATTATATCCAAGTTGGACGAGGAGACATTGAAAGAGATTGCCAAGGCCGGAGAGGGAATATTCGTGCGGGCAAGTAATTCGAACGTGGGATTAAACACCTTGTTGGACGAGATTGATCGTATGGACAAGACTTTGTTGGAAGAACGGGTATTCAGTGATTATGCTGAAAAATACCAGTATTTCCTGATCATGGCATTGATATTCGTGTTGCTGGATTTCATTGTATTGGGACGTAAAAACAAGAATTTCTTGAAAATCAATATATTTGGAAGTGAGACGAAAAGTGTTGAAACGAATCGGTAAATTTTAAACGAGACATTATGGTGAAGATATTGATAACGATGATAGCAGCTGTAGTTATAAGTTTACCATCGGCTGCGCAACAGGAACGAAAGTTTATCCGGGGTGGGAATGATCTGTTTAATAAACAGGATTTTGAGAAGGCTGAAGTGGAGTATCGTAAGGCTTTGGATACGGAAGTGAAATCATACGAGGGTGCGTTTAATCTGGGAGATGCGCTTTATAAACAGAAAAAGTTTGACGAGGCATTACAACAATTCCAATCGTTGGCACAGAATGAGAAAGACAAGGAAAAGTTAGGAGAGTTGTATCATAACATCGGAAATACTCTTTTGGCCATGAACAAGTTGGATGAGAGTATCGAGGCTTACAAACAGTCGTTGAGAAACCGTCCGAATTCCCAAGAGACAAAGTATAACTTGGAATTTGCCCGCAAGCAGAAACAGGATCAACAAAATCAAGATCAAAATCAAGATCAAAATAAGGACCAGAATAAGGACCAGCAGGATCAAAATAAAGATCAACAGAATAAAGATCAGAACAAAGATCAGAATAAGGACGAGAATAAAGATCAAAACAAGGATCAAAACAAGGACCAGCAAGATCAGAATAAGGATCAACAAGATAAAGATAAACAGGATCAAGATCAGAAAGATCAGCAGAATAAAGACCAGCAAAACAAGGATCAACAGAATAAGGATCAGCAGAATAAGGATCAACAACAGCAGGACCAACAGGCCCAGCCTAAAATCTCTAAAGAGGATGCCAAACGCTTGTTAGAGGCTTTGGAGGCAGATGAAAAGAAAACACAGGAAAAGGTACAGAAAGATAAAGTTCAAGCTCAAAAGACAAAGAAGATGAAGATTGAGAAAAACTGGTAACTTTGTACGTTTTTCCATAGAGATAATAAAGAATTAAAAGATAAACAAATGAAGTCATTCATTATCATATTGCTATTATGCGTTATTGGTGGGTCTAAGTTATTTGCCCAAAAGACAGAATTTATCGCGTCCGCACCTTCCGTTGTGGAAGTCGGGGAGCAATTCCGTCTTTCCTTCGTGTTGAACAACAAGGGGGAGAACTTACAGGTTCCCACGATAAAAGGGTTTGATTTACTGGCAGGACCGTCATTGAGTACGTCTTCTAACATCACGATTATCAATGGTGATATGAAACAAAATCAAGAGTACACGTACACTTATATTTTGGAAGGACAGGAAGAAGGAGAGTTTACGATCGAGCCGGCCACGATCACCGTGGATGGTAAAGAGTATAAGTCCCAGCCCTTGAAGATAAAAGTGATTAAAGGTTCCGGGAAACCTCGAAATAATGCCCAAAGTTCCGGGGATGTTTCTGAGAACCGGGGAAGTACTTCGATTACGGATGATGATTTGTTCCTGCGAATGGACGTGAGCCGCAACACGCTTTACGTGGGTGAGAGTTTGACTGCCACGTTGAAAGTATATGCCCGGGTAAATCTGGTTGATGTGCAGGGGAAAAAGATCCCGCCTTTTGACGGGTTCCTGACAGAAGACGTGAAGATTCCCCAGATTCATTTGGAACGTGAGGAATATAACGGGAAAATATATGATCGGGTAGGCGTGTTACAAAAAACGATTCTTTTCCCGCAACATGCCGGAACGTTGACGATCGAGCCTTACGAGTTGTATTGTCTTGTCCGCCAACGGGTGGGGAGTCGTGGTGGAAGTATCTTTGATGACTTTTTCGGGAATTCCCGTGATGTCCGGGTACTCTGCAAGAGCAAACCCGTGAAAATTACCGTGAAACCTTTACCAGAGGCCGGAAAGCCTTTAGGATTTAGCGGTATGGTGGGAACTCTTGCCATGACAACCTCTATGTCAACAGATACCTTGAAAGCGAATGATGCGTTGACGTACAAGGTGGTGTTACGCGGGAATGGAAACATGAAATTGTTAGAGGCTCCGAAAATCACTTTCCCGCATGATTTTGACGTGTACGATCCGAAAGTGACTAGAGATATAAGCGGAACGTCCGGAACTGTTACTTTTGAATATCTCGTGATTCCTCGTTACGCGGGGGATTACAAGATTCCAGCCGTGCAATACTCCTATTTTGACCCGCAAGCCGGGGCTTATAAGATGTTGAAGGGAAAGGAGTATTCTGTTCGGGTTGAAAAGGGAAATGAATCCAGTCAAGGATCCGGGGAGGCAGCCTTACAGTCGTTCAAGAAAGAAGATGTCAGGATGTTGGGACAGGATATTCGTTATATCAAAACTCACAAGAACGATCTCCGTCCGAAAGGCGTGTTGTATTTCGCCACGATGGAATACTGGTTGAGTTTCTTGATTCCTTTTGTACTTTTCGTGGTCGGAATGATTCTTAATCGTCGCCGGATTAAGGCGAATGCCGATTTGGTACGGGTGAAGAGTAAAACGGCGAACAAAATGGCTCAGAAACGTTTGCGGGCAGCCTCTGTCGCGATGAAAGCCGGAAACTCCGAGCTATTCTATCAAGAGACATTGAACGCTTTGTGGGGATATGTAAGTTATAAATTGAACATAGCTGCATCAGAATTGAATCGGGACAATATCAGTGATCACCTGACTCGTCGGGGGGCAGATGCGACGTTAATTCAGAGCTTTATCGAGGTGCTCGATCATTGCGAGTACGCTCGTTATGCCCCGGGTGCTAATCAAGGCGAAGAGATGGATAGCGTGTACAAGGATAGTATATCCATTATCACGAAATTGGATAAAGCGATCTGAAAGCTAAAAGTTAGAAGCTAAAAACTAAGGTTAAAAACTAAAAGTTGAAAAGAATGAAAAGGATATATATAATATTGATGTTGCTCTTATCCGGTGTGGTGACCTATGCTACTGATGTGAAGACGCTGGCGGAGGAGGCAACTAAAATGTATCAGGAAGGCGACTATCAGAAAGCGATTGATTTGTATAACGAGATGTTGTCCGATGACATGGAATCCGCGACCGTGTATTACAATTTGGGAAACTGTTATTACAAGCAAGGGGAGATAGCGAAAGCCATATTGAATTACGAACGTGCTTTATTGTTGCATCCGGGCGATAATGATATAAAGTATAATCTGACGATGGCGCAAAAGGCCACGGTTGACAATATCAAGGTATTACCGGAACTTTTCCTTGTACGTTGGTATAATGCTTTCGTGACCGCTTTCACGGCTGATCAATGGGCGTACGTGTCTGTCATCCTGTTTATAGGATTTCTGATCATGGCAGCGTTGTTCTTCCACGCGACATCTATATCTTTAAAGAAAAGTTGGTTCACTTTAGGGATAATCATGCTGTTGGTGTCCGTGATGACCATTTTCTTTGCTTTGAAACAATATCATCGGATGACTGACAGGGATAGCGGGATTATTATGACTCCCAGTGTAGTGGTACGAGGGGCTCCGGATAATAGCGGTACCGAATTGTTCGTGATCCACGAAGGACTGAAAGTACAGGTTATTGGAACTCTAGGAGATTGGTACAACGTGCGTTTGGCCGATGGAAACGAGGGGTGGATTGCTAAAACGGACTTGGAAAAGATATAGTAGCGGGATACATAAAATGTACAGTGAAGGGGATAGCTGCAAAAATAAGCAGTTATCCCCTTTATTATTGGGAGGTTGTATGAAATGATTAAGTGATTAAAAGAGCGTTGGGTAGAGGGTCGGAATCACTAAATCGGAAATCACTAAATCAAAAAATTAGTAAGATCTAAAGTTAACAGGATGATTAACAACCCTTTTCCCGGGGTGATCCATACCCGTTACATGACGGCAGGGTGACTGTTAGGCGACAGTTAGGCGCCATCGCCCGATTGTCGCCCGATTATCGCCCGATCATCGCCGCCATTTTAACAGATAATAAGCAAAAATAACATACTCGAATAACCCGTCAACCGGGCCAATAACAAGGCTATTCACGTTCAAGAATAATTATTGCGGGCCATTATATCCCCGGTAAAGGGCTGGGGGAAGGGATGCATCTCCTGATATATTTATTTGAATAATATTGATATCGTGATAAAAGTAGCCTTGTTTTGATTATATCGAATTCACATTAAATCGTACATAGTTTCGCGTGATAAGAAAAATTATTAGGCTTTGTGGCGTGATAAATCATTTTACTTTGTAAATTTGTAATCCGGTACGATTTTTTACTCGTGCTGGGTAACAACCTGTAATAGATTATCATGGAGAATTTTATTGTTTCGGCGCGTAAATATAGACCTGCAAGTTTCGACACTGTGATCGGGCAGCACTCGATTACATCCACGTTGAGGAATGCGATTCTTAATAAACAATTGGCTCAGGCTTATTTGTTCTGTGGACCCCGTGGGGTGGGCAAAACAACCTGTGCCCGTATATTTGCCAAGACGATTAATTGCATGAATCTACAACCGAATGCCGAGCCTTGTAATGAGTGTGAGTCGTGCAAGGCGTTTAATAGCGGGCGTTCGTTGAACATTCACGAGTTGGATGCTGCCTCTAACAATAGCGTGGATGATATTCGAGGTTTGGTTGATCAGGTGCGGATATTACCGCAGGTGGGGAAATACAGCGTGTATATTATTGATGAGGTGCATATGTTGAGTGCCTCGGCTTTCAACGCTTTCTTGAAAACGTTGGAAGAGCCGCCTGCCCATGCCATTTTTATTCTGGCAACGACCGAAAAGCATAAGATATTACCGACGATTTTGTCACGTTGTCAGATTTACGATTTTAACCGGATAAAAGTACCCGACACGATCGAGCATCTGAAACGAATTGCAACTAAAGAAGGTGTACAGGCCGAGGAAGAGGCGTTGAACGTGATCGCGCAGAAGGCCGACGGGGCCATGCGTGACGCCTTGTCGATCTTCGATCAAGTGGTGAGTTTTTGCGGGAAGGATTTGACCTATGATAAGGTGATCGAGAATCTGAACGTGTTGGATTACGATTACTATTTTAAGTTGACAGATTTATTCCACGATGGTAAAGTGGCCGAAACGTTCTTGCTTTTTAACGAGATCATGGAGAAAGGTTTTGATGCCGGTAACTTGGTTTCCGGGTTGGGACGTCATTTCCGTGATTTATTGGTTGCTAAAGAAGAAATCACCGTGCAATTGCTGGAGGTGAGTGCGTCCATCAAGGAACGTTACCTGAAACAAGCGAAAACTGTAACTCCCGAATTCATATTTGATGCCTTGAAAGTGATCGAGCAATGTGAGATGCAGTATAAAATGCGTGTGGAGAAACGTTTATGCGTGGAACTCACCTTGATCAAGTTATGCCAAATTAATGAACTAAAAAAAAAAGTCTTAGCATAGAGGAATTTACCGGGCTATTAAAGATAGCTGATTTTAATGGGAAATTCCAACAAACGGACGGTGGGACAACGGCTCCGGTTTCCGGGGAAAAGCCTTCTGTGCCTGCCGGGAAAACGAATACTTATAAGGCAGAACCGCCACATTCATTTAAATTGAAAATGGCAATGGCGGAGACCCGGGAGAGCTTGCAGGTCCGGCAGGAAGAAGGAAGTGCAAAAGTTGAGGATAACCGGGTAAAAGCACAAAGCGAATTTACTGTGGCGGATGTAATTTCCGCATTGGAAACTTACGTCGCAACTTCGCAGGAAGATACGACCGTTAAGATTGCCTTGACTTCTCACACTCCCAAAGTGCAAGGGTTTGTCATCACGCTTGAAGTTGATAATGACTTTTTATTATCCAAGGTGACGGATATACATCCTTACTTGCTCTCCTTCCTTACCAAAAGATTGAATAATGGTTTTATTACCCTGAATGTTCAAGTTTACACGGAACCGGAAAATGGCGAGGAGAAAAAACGGCTTTTCACGGCTAAGGATAAATTCGATCATTTTGTCGAGATCAATCCTGCCGTGAGTGAGTTGAAAGCCTTGTTCGGGTTGGAGATAGAATGATGTAATTTTCAATTCTCCATTTTCAATTTTCAATTGTTAAATAGTTTCTCCCGCGGCGAGATGGAGCAATTTGTCTTTTTCACCGACGATCCAAACCACGTCACCGGCCTCGAAGGCAGTGTCCGGGGTGGGGTTCATGGTGGAGGTGCCGTTGCGTTCGATGCCGATGACGAGACAGGCGGCTTTATCACGGATGCCGGATTCCCGGATGGTGCGTCCCACGAGTGGTGTGTCGGCCTCAATGGTGAATTGTTCCAAGCTGACTTCCGGGGGACGCTGTTGTTCAAGTTCATGTTTCCGTTTTTCCATGCGGTTTTCGACAAACTCACGGAAGACGTTAATTTCTTTGTCCGTGGCGGCCACGATGATGTGGTCGAAAGGATACAGGCGTTCTTCCCCACCGGGAATGTTTATGCGTTCTTCTCCCCGGATGATTGTTACCACGCTGACCCCGCAGGTCTGGCGGAAATTCAATTCCTTTAGCGTTTTGCCGACGCTGGGAGAGGATTGCGACACTTCGAAGTCGGCGAGGTGGAGATCCCGGTCAAGTAAATGTTTGACAAAACGTTGCTTGATGGGAGACTTGCGTTCTTGTTCCTTTTGGCGGGCCGTGAAGTTACGCAGGAAACGGCGTTCCAGTTGTATGGAGTATTTTTTTAACCGTTTGGAATAGATGAAGAATAGGATGACCGCAGTGGCGATCACCAGCAGGAGACCGGCAGCGACGTTCACGAGGCTGGATATGACGAACATCACGATCCCGATGCAGAGCGCTACCCGTAGAACGATGAGAGATACGAGTGGTCCCCGGTTGTATTTACTATCATTCCATAATTGTTGGAATTCTTCCGAATGGTTCTTTTTCATCATGATCGCCCGTAGGAAGGGGGAGATAAGTAGCAGGATGGCAACGGCACTAACAAGGCCGCCCTGTATGCCGGGAAGTTCTTTGCGGATTAGCGGGGTCAGGTATTGTAGGAAAAGAGCTATGGTGAAGACCGACAGGATGGTGTAGGTGATCACTATGCGGCATAACGCTTTCAGTAGTTGGTGCCATGTGCTTTTATGGTGGATCGTGTTCGTTCCCGTGCTATACCTGTCGAGGAAATGAATCCAAGGGGCCGGTAGGTGTTTGGTCACGAACTGGTAGGCGGGGTCTGCCAAGCGAATCATGTAGGGGGTGAAAAAGGTGGTGATGACGGAGACGGTAACCACTATGGGGTAGAGGAATTTGTCCGTCACGTGCAGGGTCATACCGAGACTTGCGATAATAAAGGCAAATTCACCGATCTGTGCTAACGAGAATCCCGATTGGATGGCAATCCGGAGGCTTTGCCCGGACAGGAGTATACCGGATGCGGCAAACGTGATTTGTCCAGCCATGACGACTGCGGTGATCAGTAATATCGGGAACCAGTACTCGAAGAGCATGGCGGGATCGATCATCATTCCGACCGAGACGAAAAAGATCGCCCCGAAGAGATCTTTCACGGGTTTAATGAGGTGTTCGATGTTTTCGGCCTCGATGGTTTCCGCTAGGATGGACCCCATGACAAAAGCCCCCAGTGCGGAGGAAAAACCGGCTTTCACGGCAAGTAGAACCATGCCGAGACAGAGTCCGAGTGACACGACTAATAACGTTTCCCCGTTGAGCCATTGTTTCGTTTTTTTCAGGAAGGTCGGGATAAGGAATATCCCGGTAATAGACCAGAAAACGAGGAAGGCGATGAGTTTAAGGATACTGTCGACCATTTCCATACCTTCAAAATGTTTGCTGACGGCCAGCGTGGAAAGTAATACCATGAGGACTACGGCGAAGAGATCTTCCACGACAAGAATTCCGAAGACGACTCCCGCGAAACGCTGATTACGGAGACCCATGTCGTCAAACGCTTTGAAAATGATGGTGGTGGATGACATCGAGAGCATTCCCCCGAGGAAGAGGCTATTCATGTGGCCCCATCCGAGTGACAGCCCGGTGATGTAACCCAGCATCATCATGGCGCCCACGATGGTGAGGGCGCTGATCATGGCGGTTCCCCCGATGTTCATGAGTTTCTTGAAACTAAAGTCAAGTCCCAAGGCAAACAGGAGGAAAATGACCCCGATGTCAGCCCAGATATGAATATTCTCGGCATCCATGATCATGGGACCGCCAAACGTGTAGGGGCCTGCGATAATACCTGCCATGATATAGCCCAGCACGACAGGTTGTTTTAGCCATTTAAAGAGGATGGTTATCAATCCGGCGGAAAATAAGATAATCGCCAAATCCGATATTAGGACAGGAATGTCTGACATGATGTTTATTTTTGCGGGAGCAAAGTTAATGATTTTTGATTTGGATGAATAAATATCAATTATCTTTGTGTGGATATGAGAAAAAAAATCAACATTCAAAAAGAGTCCGTGTTGGGGGCCGTACTCACGACGATTGTCGCGGGGATGTTGCTTTCCGTGGTACAGGTTGTCGTGAAACCACCGTTGTTGTTGGGGGAGAGATTGTTGCCGGGAGGGGGATGGGTTCAACTTGTGTTGGCTGCTCTTTTTGGGGGATGGTTATATTTGCAGATGTTCGACCGGAAACGACGGGGTGTGTGGCGGAGACGTATTTGGCTACTCTTCTCGATCGTGTTCTTTAGCCAGTTATTTTTAGGGATTTTCGTGGATAGTGTGTTTCTGATGTCGGGAAAACTTCATTTTCCCATCCCCGGACTGATCCCGGCAGGGGTATTTTACCGGGGAGAGGTGTCATTCATGCCGTTCCTATTTCTAGTGACGATTCTATTGTCCGGGGGAGCGTGGTGCAGCCAGCTCTGTTATTTCGGGGCGTGGGATAGTCTGGCAGCGGGAAAAGATGGAAAATGGGAGGTTCCTTCTTCTAAAATGAGGTCCCGAACGCGTTGGACGGTATTGTTTGTATTTATAGGTGTTGCTTCCGCGTTGAGAGGTTTCGGGGTTCCGGTGATTTATTCCACGGGGATTGCTGTTTTTGCCGGGTGCGTGGGGATCATGATTATTTGGTTCGTGTCTAAAAGGCGTCATGTTGCCATGCATTGCTCTTCCTATTGTCCGGCGGGGACGTTGGTCATGTACTTGAAATACGTGTCTCCATGGCGATTGCATCTGAACGATCGTTGCCGGCATTGCATGGCTTGTATGCGGGTGTGTCGGTATGGGGCTCTGTCGAAAGCAGACGTGCTGAAAGGGCGTCCGGCAATCAACTGTACCTTGTGTGGGGATTGCCTTGCGGGGTGCCGTCACGATGCCTTAGAGTATCATTTCTGGGGAATTTCTCCTATATTGGCGGAACGTCTTTGGTTAGGGACTACACTGGTACTTTTCACGTGTTTCCTTTCTATTGCCCGGGTTTAAATATGTGGAAAAAAAGATTGTATATTTTGTTTTTTTTAACGTACATATCCGCGTAGGGATACTACATTTGTGTGCTAATCAATAAAAAATATGAAAATAGACCGATTTCTTCAATTATTTGTGGTAAAGGAAAAAAAGTTTTACCCTTTGTATATCGAGCAAGCCGCTAATATAGAGGCTGCAGCCAAACTTTTGGTGGAGTTATTACAAGAGCAAGACCCTGAAAAACAGAAAGCGCTGTACAAGGACATCAAGGAGTACGAGCATAGTGGAGATATGATCACCGCTAAGTTGTACGAGGAATTGAACAAGACGTTTGTTACCCCTTTCGATCGCGAGGACATCAATCTGTTGAGTGGACGTATGGATACGTTCCTCGATTTTATTCACGATGCAGCGAAACGAATGTTGATGTACCGTCCGAAGAGTGTGAACCAGTTGTTGATTGCAATGGGACAATGTATAGTGGAAGATGCTCGTATCTTGAAGGATATTATGAATGGATTGGAGTATATCCAGAAAAAACCGCAGGAGATTAACGAGAAATGTGTTCGAATCAAACAGATCGAGCATGACGTGGATGATTTGTATGAACAATTTATGAGTGATGTTTTCGCGAACGAGAAGGACGCTATCGAACTCGTGAAACTGAAGAATATCGGTCAGGTGTTGGAAGACGCTACCGACCGGGCAAAGGACGTGGGTGATATAGTGAGAGGTATTATTATTAAATTTGCCTGATCGCTATGTTGACAATCGTTCTTTTAGCTATTGTGATCGCTCTTCTTTTCGACTTTTTGAACGGAATGAATGATGCGGCCAATTCGATCGCTACGATCGTGGCGACACGTGTATTTTCTCCCACGATGGCTGTTTGCTGGGCAGCATTCTGGAACTTTGCCGCTATCTTTATTTTTGGGGTGAGCGTGGCTCACACGATGGGCGAAGGAATCGTGGATCCCTCGAAAATCAATGAATATCTTATTCTGGCAGCTTTAATCGGTTCGGTGATCTGGGTTTGGTTGTGTACTCATTTCGGTATGCCGATCAGTGTGTCTCACGCTTTGATCGGGGGATTGATCGGTCCGGTATGGTTCACGTTCGGGGGTGATGCTCTGGTTGCTTCCGGGATATTCAAGATTGCCATCTTTATCGTGCTGTCCCCTTTGATCGGTATGATACTGGGATTCTTCATGATGTGTCTCACGATGCTCGTGTTTCATAAAAAACACCCGATGAAAGTGGAAGGGCTGTTTAAGGGATTGCAGTTGTTTTCTTCCGCTATATTCAGTTTGGGCCATGGTGCTAACGACGCGCAGAAAACGATGGGTATCATTGCCATTCTGTTATATAGTGTTGCTGGAAGTAATACTTTCGTGAGTGATTACTTGTACGAGAATACAGGAGAGTTTCATGTTCCCGCTTGGTTGATTGTTACTTGTTATTCGGTGATCGCTTTAGGTACGATTATCGGGGGAAAGAAGGTGATCAAGACTTTGGGTGACGGGTTGGCCCGGTTGAAACCGGTGCAGGGATTCTGCGCCGAGACGTCCGGAGCCTTGACATTGATGGGAACGGCCGTGCTGGGAATACCCGTGAGTACGACTCACACGATTACCGGCTCTATTATCGGGGTTGGAATCACGAAAGGGGTTGCTTCTGTTCGGTGGGCTACGGCCACGAATATCGTGGCTGCTTGGATTCTTACGATTCCGGCAACCATCGTGATGTCCGGTCTTGTTTACTGGGTGATGGGGTTGTTCCTGACCTTGCCGGAATAAGTATATAAAGTTTGTAAAGTCTATAAAGTTCATAAGGTTCTACTTTATGAACTTTTTTATGCATAATATCATAACTTTTTGGGGCTCTATCAAGTTTAAATAGATAGATTAACCTAAATTTTATAAGTTATGATGTTTATATGGTATATTTTGATTGGTATTCTTGCCGGGTATCTGGCAGGAAAAATTGTCCGGGGAGGTGGAATGGGTTTGTTGGTGAACCTGATTGTGGGAATCATTGGTGGCGTGTTGGGAGGCTGGCTTTTCGGCATCATGGGAATATGGACGACGGGTGTTATCGGGAGTTTGATCACGGCGACCGTGGGGGCGATTGTTTTGTTGGCGATTGTTTCGCTGTTCAGTAAAAGAAATTCGTAGATAATGAAAGAGAAGGTCCGAGGTATTTATATACTTTTATGCTTTTGCGTGTTTACGCCCTTGGTGTTGCAAGCCCAGACAGACGAGGAAAAGAAGATATTGCAAGAACGGGAGGAGATGAGCAAGCAGAAAAAAGGCGGTTCCGTGGTGGTTGATGAGAGGACTGCATTGGAGTTGTTTGATAACACACCGAGTTTTGGTATTTTCCGGGATAATTATTTCGTTACGGGGGTGCCTACGAACCGGAAGATTGACAAGCACAGTGCGGATGCCAAGTTTCAGATCAGTATCCGGCAACGCCTGACGAAAAGTATTTTACCTTTCAAGACCTTCTTGTATTTAACTTACACGCAGCGTTCGTTTTGGGATATTTACGGGAAGTCCAGTCCATTTCTGGATAATAATTTTAATCCGGGTCTTAGTTTGAGCAAAGCGTTGATCTATCGTAATCAATTGATGGGAATAGCGGTTCTTTCTTTTGAACACGAGTCGAACGGCCGGGATTCGTTGGCCTCTCGCAGTTGGAATTACATTTCTCTTTCGGGTTCGTGGTTTATTGATTACCGCTTTTCTGCCCAGATGAAATTATGGGCTGGATGGGTCGATAAAGAAGGAAATCCCGATTTGTTGAAGTATAAAGGCTATGGATTCATGGCGTTTAACTACCAGAGTGCCGACGAGCGCCTATGGTGTTCGGCCCTGATTAATCCCCGCCGGAAGTTTATTAACATGAACACGACGTTGGAGATCAATTTCAAGCCTTCACCGAAAGCTAACGAGTATTTCTTTTTACAATACTATAACGGGTATGCGGAGAATCTTCTGGAATACGATCGTTACGTGTCAATAGTGCGAGTGGGTATTTGTATCAAGCCGGTTTTGAGAAATTACTACTAAGTTCATAAAGTCCTTACTGATTTTAGATTTCCACTCACAAGCCCACGCTTTTCCAACTTTTTCTTCCCGTTTTCGTATATTCTATTAACAATTAAATAATAAAGCGTTATGTACAAGTTAATATTGGTACGGCATGGAGAAAGTGTCTGGAACAAGGAAAACAGGTTTACCGGGTGGACGGATGTCGACTTGAGTGAACGGGGCGAAGAGGAAGCACGCCGGGCGGGAGAACTGATTAAGAAACATGATCTTTTCTTTGATGTAGCTTATTCTTCCGTGTTGAAACGTGCGATTCGTACGCAGCATATTTTGGCAGAAGTTGTCGATCGGGTGTGGGTACCCGAAGTTCATCACTGGCGTTTGAACGAGCGACATTACGGGGCATTACAGGGATTAAATAAAGCGGATACGGCAAAGAAATACGGGGAGGAACAAGTGCATATATGGCGAAGGAGTTTTGATGTGACACCGCCATTGTTGGAGCCGGATGATTCTCGTTGCGCCGTTTTCGAGGATAAGTACAGGGATGTTGATCCGGCCGTTCTTCCTTTGGGGGAATCATTGGCATTGACGATCACGCGGGTCCTCCCGTTCTGGCAGGATTATATCGCACCTTCGTTGCTTTCTGGGAAGACGGTTCTGGTAACGGCCCACGGGAATAGCCTGCGGGCGTTGATCAAATATCTGGATGATATTAGCGACGAGGAGATCGTCAAGTTGGAAATACCGACGGGTATACCCCAATTGTATGAGCTGGATGAGCAATTGCATCCATTGTCTCGTAAATATCTGGAATAGATTTCCACGTGTGAAGTGAACCCTAAAAGTAATACCCGGCTTTTGGGGTTCACTTCTTTTTTGTAAGTTTGAGGCAAATTGTAAAATGAATCGTATGAAAATTATAACTTATAACGTGAATGGGTTACGGGCCGCTTTGTCCAAAGGTTTTACACAATGGCTGGAGGAAGAACAGCCGGATGTCGTGTGTTTACAGGAAACGAAGGCCCAGCCGGATCAGATACCTACACTGGAATTCGAGGCGTTAGGTTACAAGTCGTACTTTTTTTCAGCCAAGAAAAAGGGGTATAGTGGGGTTGCCATCCTGACCCGGGTGGCACCCGACCACGTGGAGTACGGGATGGGTATTCCGGCTTATGATGACGAGGGGCGTTTTATCCGTGCCGATTACGGTGATCTTTCTGTCGTGAGCGTGTACCATCCGTCCGGGACTACCGGCGACGAACGGCAGGCATTTAAGATGAAATGGTTAGAGGATTTTCAGCATTATATCGGGGAGCTGAAAAAGGTACGGCCGAATCTGATCTTGTGCGGGGACTACAATATATGTCACCGGCCGATAGATATTCACGATCCGGTGCGGAATGCCACGAATAGCGGGTTCTTACCGGAAGAACGGGAATGGATCGGGGGATTTATTGATACCGGTTTTATCGACACGTTCCGTTACTTCCACCCCGAAGAGGCCGGGAAGTATTCTTGGTGGAGTTACCGGTTTAACGCCCGGGCAAATAACAAGGGATGGCGAATTGATTACTGCATGGCGAGCGAAAGTCTTAAATCCCGGCTGAAAGATGCTTATATTTTGCCGGAAGTGCATCACTCGGATCATTGTCCTTGCGTGCTGGTGATAGGGGAGGTTAAAAGTTAAAAGCTAAAAACTAAAAGCTAAAAGTTTAGAGTTTGGAATGAATGAAAAAAGGGCTGATCACTGATCAGCCCTTGTAAATGAATACCCTTGGTTAAGAAGGTGTATGTGAGGATCGGCGTTTGTTACAACCGAAGGGTATTCAAGGATAGCCCTTTAATTTTTTTAGAAGAATGCCCCCGGTTAGAAGGTGTATGTGAGGATCGGCGTTTGTTACAACCGGGGACATTCAAGGATAGCCTTTTAATTTTTTAGAAGAATGCCCCCGGTAAGAGGTGTATGTGGGGATCGGCGTTTGTTATACCGGGGGGCATTCAGGAATTATTTTTAGTCTGGTTTAGTCATAGTTTTAATTTCTTTATTTAATCACCTTGTACGTGATCTTGTAATCCACTCGTCTCAATTCCGGGAAGAAATGTTTCATCATGTACCTGTATGGTTTCCCGTTGTTCAAATCCATGAGGCGCTTCTCTCTTCCCTCGAACACGCTGTAGTTTTCCATAATCGAGAGTACTTGCTCTTCATTTGGCATCCCGTACAGGAGAATCAATCTCTTTAATCCGATCCAGTCTTCCCCTCGCCAATCCACGTGGTAAAGGTTTTCCGGGAATGAATACCTGCGGAGCAAGTAATTCCTCAGCGCTCTCGTGCGATCTCTGGATAACACCTCGTTCTGCGCGTATGATCCCTCTGGTGACGCGTAGCCGGTGAGGTAAATTCCCGTGATCTCGTAGTCGGGATTGCTCGTGATAGAATCTAGCGTTACCCTGATTTTGTCCAGCTCCTTCTGATTTCTTCTGAAATCGGGGAGAATGTAAGTTTGGTTTAGCGGGAAGTCCAGGTATGCTGAACCTTCCTTGTAATATATGTTTTTCTCATCTTCTTCCTTTTCGATAGAAACTATCTTCACGGTTGTTTCCTCTTGGTTTTCCAGCTTGATAGTCTGCGCTAGCATCTTGATGGAAATTAGTCGTTTTTCCCCACCACATTCACAGAAGTTCTCCCGTAAATTCAGTTTAGCGTCCTTCATCCACGTCTCATAAGGAACAACCACGTTATAGGCAATTCTCTCCCGGCTCCATTGATTAACGATAACCGTCGTGTAAATCGGGAAAGGGGGTTGTCCGTGATTGAAAGCCAGCGCCCGTTGATAGGCTTTTTCCCGTCTTTTCCCGTTAATCACGATGGACGGGAGTTCCTCGGATGCTTTTTCAGTTTCAACCACCGGGGTCAGGATGAAAGATTGGTTTTTATGCACGGGTAAACCGTTCAAATTCACGTTCATCTCGATATAAACGCTGTCTCCCCGTTGCTCGAAACGGTTTTGTATAATTTTCACCTCTCCCAAATATACTTCCTGAGCCTTGAGTTCCGTGAAGAACAACCCGACAGTCAACAAGAATATAGTATATATAAACGCTCTTTTCATCACCTTACTTATTTTATAATATATATAAAATTGATCCCTACTTTCGTGGGGCCGATATAATCTTTCGTACCCTTTTTAATATATGGTCCACAGGTTTGGTATTCATACTTGTCGTATTCGATACGTGCATAGCCTACCCCGATCGTGGCTTCTAAGTTCCATCGTTTCCCGAGAATCCATTGGTGGCCGTACGCGATTCCGGCCCCGTAGAGAGTCCCTTCGTAACGGTATTTTCTCAGTCCCAGCATCTTGATTCCGCCCATGTTGAACTCGCCGTAAAAAGCGTGTAGTCCCCAAAAATGGCCGTTGAAGCGTTCGCAGGTCCAGTAGCGAAACTCCGGTTGTATCAGCCAATGCTTTACTTTTTTATTATCTCCAAAACTCCAAGGATTGTAAGTCCCTAGTAAATCCACCGTCGTTTTTCGCCCCAGCCCGATTTCTGCCCCGACGTTAATGGTCGTCGTCAACCAGTAAATGGCATTTGTTTTCACTCCGACTAGAGGAGCGTCGTAAAACTTTTTTTCTTGTCCGTGAGATCTGCCTATCACCATAAATAGAATCAGACCTGCTACGATTATTACTTTCCTCATCATATCCCTGCTTACTTTGTTTTTTGTTATTACAAAAGTATCTGATGAAACGTTTGGATTGGTGACCATAAAGGTGTATTTTAGAAGTAAATCTTTTCTAATGAAGGAATTACATTTTTATTTTGACTTGTTTTCCGAGATTTTTATTAAATTTGTAAGATATTTATTTCGTATTTCGCAACAGAAATAAATACAGACTCGTATAATAAATCAAATAGTTGTATTAATCAAAACTCAAATCATGACAACTTATAATTACAATAGCGAGTTAATCAAAGCTATGAATGAAAAATTACCGAATGGTACTAATTTGGCGAATACGCTAATAGATATGTTATATTTAGGTAAAGAGGCCGTGTATCGTAGATTACGAGGGGAAGTACCCTTCACGTTGGCAGAGGCTGCCGCGATCTCCCAGAAAATGGGAGTGTCGCTGGATAAGCTGGCCGGGACGAACGTGGATTCGAATGCTATATTTGATCTGAATATTATACGTCAGACCGATCCGTTGGAGACCTATTACTCTATCGTGGATAATTACGTGAAAATTTTCCGGGACTTGAACCATGACCCCGCCTCGGAGCTTTGTACTTCCTCGAATATGATTCCTCAGACTTTTTATTTAAAATATGAACTCTTGTCTAAATTCCGGATGTTTAAATGGATATATCAATTTGAAAAGATTGATATAGAGAAACATTTCGAGGATATAGAGATCGTCGACAAATTGTTGGAAAAGCAGCGGGAGTTCGTGCGGGAATCTCAGGAGTTTCAGCACACGGAGTATATATGGGATAGTAAATTATTCATTTACCTGATCAATGATATCAAGTATTTTGCCAGTGTGCATTTGATCTCTCAGGAATATGTTCAGAAATTGAAAAAGGAATTACTCCAGTTGCTCGATGAGCTGGAAGAGATTGCCACGAGAGGGACGTTCAGGACGGGACAGGAGGTATGTATATATATATCTAATATAAACTTCGAGGCTACCTATAGTTATATAGCGTCTCCTGCCTACCATATCAGTTTGGTTCGGGTTTTCGCGATCAACTCTTTCGCGACGCGTGACGAGCAAGTTTTTAACAGTGTGAAAGAATGGATTCATTCGTTGAAGAAATTTTCTACCTTGATATCCCAAAGTGGGGAAATGCAACGTATCAAATTCTTTAAAATGCAGCGGGAAATCGTCGAGGGATTGTGTGTTTAGGCTGGTTCAATTTTTGAAAGTGTATTTTTGTCTCCGTTTCGATTAGTGAAATGATGATCGGGGATTAGAATTGTTTATTGCACAAAATAAATTAAAATGTAAAACATAGTACGATATTAGAAAATTAGTATATCGTTGATACCCTGAATGTAGCACAGAATTGTGAAGAATATACTTCATATTTGTACTGTTGAGTGAGCGAGATGCCACTTGTATGGTATGAATTTTAAACGTGCGAATCAATGGGACAAAAATACAATTATAATTCGAACCGCGTCGGGTGAGTAATCACCGGACGCGGTTTCGTGATATGTGGCAATAAACTCTATTTATTAATTAAAAACCATTTACAATGAACAAACGAGAATTAATTGAAAAAGTGGCCGAGAAAAACGGAACCAGTAAAGTAGAAGCAGCTAAGGCTGTAAACGCTGTAATCGGAACCATGGCTGAGACGTTAAAAAAAGGTGAAAAAATATCCTTGTTAGAATTAGGATCTTTCGCTATCAGAGAACGTAAAGAACGTAACGGTTATAACCCGAATAGCAAGGAAAACATGGTGATTCCGGCTAAGAAAGTAGTTAAATTTTCTATAGGTAAATACTTTTTTGATTAAGGAATAATACCCCTATGAAGAATGCCGTGGTAAATGAATTAATCAGCACGATGCGCGAGGTTACCCCTAAAGAGGGTAATCTTGCTAATGTCCTCATGGATATATTGTGCATGAGTAAGGAGGCGATTTACCGGAGATTAAGGGGGGAGGTTGCTTTTACGTTCAGTGAAGTTGCGATCATCGCCGGTCAATTGGGCATATCGTTAGATAAGATTATCGGTAACAGTATGTCCAGTGGGGCGATGTTCGATCTGAACGTGCTTAATCTGGCGGATCCCATGGATACCTATTACGAGATTCTGGTGCGTTACCAGAGGCTTTTTCGTTATGTGAAGACGGATCCGACGACGGAGGTAGTGACCGCGTCGAACACGATTCCTTATACATTTTACGCCCCTTACGAACATTTGTCAAAGTTCCGGATTGGCAGATGGTTATATCAGAACGAACGCTTGAGAACTCCCGCATCCTTGTCCGATATCGTTCTTCCGGAAAAATTGTTGAAAGTTCAGAAAGAATTGCTTGAGGATGTAAGGCTTGTCAGGAAGACTTGCTTTATTCTGGATGAGAATCTTTTCAGTTCATTCGTGAAAGAGATTAAGTATTTCTCGGAATTGGGACTGGTTTCGACAACAGACGTGGAGGACATGAAGAAGGAGTTACACCAGCTTTTACGCGAGTTGGAAGTATTGTCTGAAAAAGGGTCATTCCACAATGGAAACGGCTTGTCGGTTTATCTTTCTAACGTGAATTTTGAAGCGACATACAGTTACGTGGAAAAGGCCGGATTCCAGATATGTTTTTTGCGGGTTTACTCGATCAACTCGATGGATTCGCGAGACAGTAAAATATGTGATTACCAGAAGAAATGGATTCATTCGTTGAAGAGACATTCTACGCTGATTTCGCAAAGTGGCGAGATCCAACGGATGATGTTTTTTAATGAGCAAAAGAAAATAGTAGACGCGTTATAGTGTGAACGTGTAAATTTTAGGATGGAATCCGGGGTGACTCCCGGGTTCTTTTTTTGTTCCTCGTTTTTCGGATAAAAATGTATCTTTGTGTAGGAAAATGAAAGATTAAATTATGAGTAAGAGTAGGATCGTTCGGGTTTGGATTGCTGTCGCGTGTTTATCGCTAGTAATCTCCGCTTGTTCTTCTTCCCCTAAAAAACAGGGAAAAGAGGAACCTAAAAATACAGAAATCAAATCATTTCAGGCACCGGAAATTCCACCTGTTTACACCGACCAGCGGGAGCGGGCGAAATACTTGGTGACTCATTACTGGGATAAGTTTAATTTTGCCGATACTTCCTTGATCCGGATGCCAGAGATCACGGAACAGGCTTTCGTGGACTTCTTGCAGGTGTTGCCTTATGTCTCGTATACCGATGCCGAGAAAGAGATTTCCGGGATGTTGGATAAGGCATTTTCGGCTGATACGCTGATGTTTGCTTATTTTACGGTGTTGTATGATAAATATCTTTATAACCCGAATTCCCCGATGTTGAACGAGGAATTTTATATTCCCGTGCTGAAATATATTGTGAATTCCGAACGGGTGGGAGAGATAGATAAAATGCGTCCCGCTTTTCGGCTGGAGATGGCGCTAAAGAATCGGGTGGGGAATCCGGCAACCGATTTCACCTATACATTACCTTCCGGGAAGAAAGGGAAGTTGTCGGGCATAAACGCGGATTACACGATTCTCTTCTTCAATAATCCCGATTGTAATGCCTGCCGGGCCATTAAGGCCGAGGTGGAGGCATCCGGGGTGGTGAAGAACTTGTTGAATGTCAAAGTACAGGGAAACCGGAAGAAACTGGTATTCTTATCTGTTTTCCCTGATCCCGAGCTGGAAGTATGGCGGCGAATGTTGCCGGAACAACCGAAAGAATGGATGTGTACTTATGATGACGGTCAAGTGATCACGAAGGAACGTCTCTATGATTTGCGGGCAATCCCGACATTCTATTTGCTGGATCGAGAGAAACGGGTTTTGTTGAAGGATGCTCCCTTCCGGGTAATCGAGGCCTATTTGGGGGAGAGGTTGTAAAGTTCGTAAGGTTTATAAAGTTTATAAAGTGTCGGGTGTCCTTCGGACAAGTTTAATGGCAGCTT
>OBWV01000108.1_pt1 | contig 99647 bp, 91 predicted proteins | sample 1495351 | NCBI WGS metagenome assembly OBWV01 (sample SAMEA2580122, study PRJEB22360) | human gut metagenome | biome: human gut; feature: human-associated habitat; material: faeces | place: Denmark | collected 2008/2010 | reverse complement strand
AAGAGTTTAAGAGCTCTGGGCTCAAGCATTTCTATGATGTAATCTGGCGTGTGTATCATGCCTTGATGTCGATAGGAAGCGCGTTAGTGATTGCGTTATCTCCGTTCATCGCCAAGGTACTGATGCAGCGTCAGTTTTACTCGGTATGGCCGCTAATTTCCATCCTTGTATTAGCTTTCTATCTAGGTGCCATCAACAATTTTCTTGGCACAATTTATCAGGCCTATATGCGTACAAAGCCATTGCTTATAGCAACGATTGTAGGAACTGTATCATGCCTTGCGTTTACTGCTATGTTCGTGCATAGTTGGGGTATTTTAGCTGCAGCGCTTGGTGTACTTGTGGGCAGTTTGACGATATTCGTAATTCGTGTAATTGATATCCGTCGTTTAATGCGTGTCGACATGAGGCCGTTCCCCACTGCCATTACCATGGGGCTGCTCGCTGCTCAATCTGTAGTGACTCTGATCCAATGTGACCATTACCTGTCTTTGTCATTGATTTGTCTGTTATCCATTGCAGGTGCTCAATGTTATGAGCTCAAGCCTTTAATTAATTTGATGTTTGGAAGGAGAAAATATACAGCATGAGCGACAATCCATCTAGCTTCCATGAGGGGGCCACGCCAGAAGACTTCCCCTTGATTTCGGTAATTGTCCCTGTATATAAAGTCGAGCGTTATCTCGATCGCTGTGTGCAGTCAATCGTTGACCAAACGTACCGGAATTTGGAAATCATCTTGGTTGACGACGGCTCTCCGGACTCCTGCCCAGACATGTGCGATGCTTGGATAGCTAAAGATTATAGAATCCGTGTTATTCATCAAGAGAATCAGGGATTGGGAGCTGCTCGAAACAGTGGAATTGAAAGTAGCACGGGAGAGCTCATAGGCTTTGTGGATTCCGATGACTGGCTGGAACCAACCATGTATGAGGCTCTTTTTAATTCTCTTAAAAACAATGATGCCGATATTTCTATGACCGCCAGCATTATGGAATATCCTGATGGACGACAAATCTGTCACTACCAGCCTAATGTCCATTTAGTGATGACCACTTCAGAATCATTCAAGTATGTTAACCTACCGGGCTACTCGACGATTTCTGCTTGGAGCAAGCTTATCAAACGCTCTGTGTTGGGGGATATACGTTTCCCGGAAGGGTGCGTTAATGGTGAGGATACGAGATTTACTTATGAAGTATTTGCGGCAAGTAAACGAACTACTTTTGATTCGGTGCCTCTTTACCATTATCGGATAACTGAAGGAAGCCTTTCTCGTACATACACAAACTATAATTGGGCAGGTTACGAAGCTACTAAGCAGATGGTAGAACTGGTACGTCGGAGGTTCCCTGAGCAGCTTCCTTTTGCCTTGTACGGGTTGATGCGGAGCATGATAAGCCTTTATGATCAGGCTCTTGTCACTAGGAGTTCCAAAGAACAACAATGGCGACGTTTCGCAAAAGATACGCAGGCCTTTGTTAGGCGCAACATAGGGCTTGTTGCCGAGTCGGTGGACCTTCCTCGGGGACGCAGCATGCAGCTTAAGCTCATGGCGGTATCTCCAGTCCTCTACAGTGTGTCTTTCCTGATTTATAAACGTATCCATCCGGAACGGAGCAAGTAAGAAGATGGGCCTTAAACAACTTGTCTTGCAACTGGTATACGGGCACAAGTCCTCGTCGGAGCAATATGTATCGTGGCTTCGTAGCCAAGGGATGCATATAGGGCAGCATGTGCATCTGTATACGCCATGGTCTATCAAGATTGATACTCAGAGACCTTGGATGATTGAGATTGGCGATAACGTACATATCACTGCAGACTGTTCTATTTTGCAGCATGACTATAGCTGGGCAGTGATGCAGCATCTTACCGGAGAAGTGTTGGGCTCATGTGGAATGGTGCGTATTGGTAATAATGTTTTCATTGGACAGAAGTCATTGATTCTTAAGGGAGCCGAAATCGGAGACAACACTATCATCGGAGCTGGTAGTGTGGTAACCGGTCATTTGGAGGGGAACGCTGTATATGCAGGCGTACCGGCGAAAAAGATTTCTTCTCTAGACGTATATGTAGACAAGCGGCGTAACCTTCAATTGGAGGAAGCGACACTATTAGTGCGTAAATATGAGGAAGTGTACGATAAGCGTCCGTCTAAGGAGCTGCTCAGGGAATTCTTCTGGCTATTCGAATCTCGTGATGCTCAGCTGAATGAAACATTCCAGGATGTATTTCGCCTCGATGACAATGCAGAGCGGTCGCAGCAGGCATTTATTCGCAGTGAGCCTATGTTCGAAGACTATGAGGCTTTTCTTGAATACGTTGAATCGGACCCACAATGAGCAGTATCGGAAAGGAACTTCCTATGACTACCTCTTACACCATCACCTGCAGCCGGCCGACGAATTATGGTGCTGTTTTGCAAACCTATGGTTTGAACACCGCACTACGCAAGATGGGTGTGGACGCTAAGGTGCTGGATTACAATCCCAAGTACTACTACACATCCACACAGCCATTGCCTATTCGTATGGTCCGTGCCGTCGTGCGTTTCCCCGACTTGACCAAGGGACGCAAAGTGTTCGGTAAGTTCCTGGAAGATTATGTGCCCATGAGCGCCAAGACTTATCGCACTCTTGCTGAAATCGAGGCTGATGTGCCTCAATCCGATGTTTATATTTGCGGCAGTGATCAGATTTGGAACTGTAAGAATAAGCTTAACGGTAAAGACGATGCGTTTTTCCTGTCGTTTGCGCCTGCGAAAGCTCGGAAAGTGGCATATGCTGCCAGCATTGCCATGCCGGAAATTCCGAATAACCAAAAGACCCGCTATCGTAGGTTGATTTCCGATTTCGATGCTGTGTCGGTACGTGAGCCATCGTCGGTACCGATGCTTGAGGATCTTGGCATTGACAATGTGCAATCCGTTATTGACCCGGTGTTCCTGCTTGAACGAAACGATTGGGATGTCATTGCCGATGCCAGTGATTTCGTCCCCACTGAAGACTATGTGCTGGTATACGGCTATAACCGCCAGAAGGACGTATATGCCTATGCGCGGCGACTTGCCAAGAAATTAGGCGTGAAGGTTTATACCATAGGTACCGCCATCGAAGATTACACGTTGGATCAGGATCGATACTTCTGGAACGCTCCACCTAACACCTTCGTGAATTTGGTTCGTAATGCCAAGGCTGTGGTAACGAATTCCTTCCATGGCACCGTGTTCTCCATCGTGTACAACAAGCCATTCCATTTCTTTACCGTCAAGCAGACTACAAACTCACGTATGCTTGACCTGCTGGATTCCCTGACATTGAAGGACAGGCATGTCGTCGGTGAAGAATTGTTGAGCAATGACATCGACTATGACAGACCTAACCAGTTGCTTGCAGAAGCGAAGAAACGTTCGCTTGGTTTCCTTCAAACAAATGTTGCTAGCTATGTCTCAGAGAATAAACCGATGAAGGGATGAATGCTGTGACTGAACCGTTGGTTTCTATTATCGTTCCGATATACAACGTGGAGAAGTATCTTGATCAGTGTGTTGCCTCACTGATACAACAGACGCATCACAACATTGAGATACTCCTTATCGATGACGGTTCTCCTGACAATGCTCCAGCGATTTGTGATGCATGGCAGCATAAGGACGAACGTGTTCATGTGTTGCATAAGACTAATTCTGGCGTCTCGGCGAGCAGAAATGCTGGTCTTCATGCGGCTAAAGGGGAATATGTCTGTTTTGTAGATGGCGATGATTGGGTCGAACCTGACTTCGTTGAGTACATGTTGGAGCTTCAAGCTAAGAGGAACGCTGATATCGTTGCATCGCTGTGTTGCTTCACCAGCACGGACTTCCACCAGAGAACGCAGGATGAAGTGTCTACTATCAATCCTCAGGAGGCAATGGAGCTATTTTTCTATCCCACAATCGAGCTTGGAGCGTGGAATAAACTGTATAGGCGGAGCTTCCTTACTGCCAACAATCTTGAGTTTATTACCGACTTTTGCGCAGGGGAGGGGTTACAATTTATCACCCTAGCGGCAAGCAAAGCCAACTGTGTGACTGTCGGACAGAAAAAGGTTTATCACTATCGCACGGATAACGCGACCAGTGCCACAACCAAGCCTGACGTTGAACGACAGGGTATTGGAGCCATTACCACAATGCAATATATTTGTGAACACCTTGATCTTTCTAATCCAAAAGTTCGCAAGGCTTATAACTGGCGTTTGTGGAGTACCTACGGTTATTGCCTGCGCCAAATTATCGCTACTCATCAGGAACATGTGTATCGTGACCTATTGCGCACGTGCATTCATCATAGGAGGAGTCTCGCCCTACCTATGATTGCCGCTGATATCTCCATGAAAAGAAAGATCATTGCGCTTCTCACGTTTATCAGCCCAACTGTTGTTGCGAAACTCTCTCTTCGGTAAGAACTTAGTTTTTAACGAAAAGTTCTGGTAAGTCAGCAGGTTTTGCTCCCCGCTGAGGTCAGTTGAAATCGCTAGGAGTGTATTTATGGATGTGTTATATGTCACTACAGCATTACCTAAGTGGGACATAGATTGTTGGTTTACTCTTAACTTTGAATCTACTGCTTGCGTGTATGTGATTCTTCGTCATCCGAATCACACCTTGCTGATGATGCAGCGATTCCGAGGATTGGTTGCAGTTTACGGAGCTCTGTTCGCATCTGGTCTGTCAGCTTTATCTCAAGGGCGGATGTCTTCAGACACGCATGGAAATGGTTTATGAAGCGTTAGTCTTATTTGATCAACTGGATATACGTATTTGTTCTATGAGATGATTTTTCTTGAACAAATACCTTTTGTGAATATAATGCATCAAAATAAGGAAAAGAATGTTTGTTTACATAACGACTGTTTTCTGCTGCATACTTTTGATGTATGTGGCAGATAAATTGAATAAAAGGGCAAGGATTTTACCTTTTGTTATTACTTTTTTGATTTTATTCACAATATCTGGATTCCGCTATGGAGTTGGAACAGATTATTTCTTTACATATGTTCCAACTTATAAACAGATATATAATGGCACACCTCCGCCAATGGAGCCCATATTTAAATGGCTTAACGGGCTGTGTATTGATTTTGCGGGTAGCTGGTATCAGTCTATATTTATTGTTACAAGCTTTATATTCATAGGTTTAATATATATTGTTATATATAATATGCCATGTTCAAAAGTTCTACTGACTGTTTCTTTTTTGTGTGGTGGGTATTTCTTATTCTCATTTAATGTGGTTCGCCAGACAATAGCTACTGCATTATTCTGTTGTGCGTTATTGTTTGTAGAAAGAAATATGGAGGGCAAAAAACGATTACAGAGTCTTTTTGTGGCTTTTTCCTTGATTGCGATAGCGGTAGGTTTTCATTATTCCGCTCTAATTTATTTTGTTGTTATCGCTCTCCTTTACCTAAAGCTTGATAAAAAAATATATTTGTTCTTTTTTTTCGCTTCAGCTGTTCTTGTACCTACCTTTGTTGCAGTTATTGGTATCTTGCTCAAAGGGACAAAGTATGGGAACTATATATCCGGCTACTATGCGGATCCTAGCAAAGCATTTTCATTATCGTCTTTATTGTTTGTAGGTTTCTTCTTTGTCTATTTGTTTACGGACTCCAAAGAGGATGATCATTGGTTCAATATTTTTAGAAATTTACATTTCGTAGGATCCATAGCTATTGTGATTGGTTTCTCTATACCACTAGGTCAGAGAGTTTCTGCATTGTTTTATGTGCTTAATTTTCTTAGTATACCGTACTATCTTGAATACTATATTACAGAAAAAAATAAGATCTTTGTAAAGATATTATATTTCTCTTTTTGTTTTTTCATGTTCCTGCACGCATTGGCGGTTAATGGAAATGGTGTTCTACCATATAATTTCGCTATATAATATTAGCTAACGTAGACGTTAATTGCAATGCTTTTAAATTAAGAAACAGGGAACTTAGCTGCAATAGAAGATTTTGTCGCAATGTTTTTTCTAAATAAAGCTTGAATGATACTATAGGAGTGAGTATTCATGTCGTATGAACCAGATCGAAGCAAATCGCGTATTATATGGGTTGATATTGCTCGCGCAGTGGCCATGGTGCTTGTTTTTACCGGGCATCTCGGTGCGAGCTGGTTTCCGCAGTTGGAACCATTGCTGACTGCCATATATACCTTCCACATGCCCTTGTTCTTCTTACTGAGCGGATTGTTCTTCAAACCGACTGTCAATCTGTTGAATTTGATCATTAAGCGAGCAAAGACCTTGCTTATCCCTTACTATTTATTCTCAGTATTCGCATTGGTATCTCCTATAGTGAAATTACTCCGACCGTCATTGTATGAATCTGCTGGAAAATCTGCTGATTCCAATCCTCTGAGCGCGATTATCGCCATTGTATTTGCACAGGGCAATGCTGGATTATGGTTCTTGTGGTCATTGTTCGTAGCCATACCTTGTCTATGGCTTACAGTGCGAGTCGTGCGATCCAATAAATTGGTGTTGGCTGCAGTCCTTTTGGTGTATCTCATCATCGATTTCTTCCTCAAGGGTACTTCTGTGGTGGCAATGCTTCCTTTCCAGCTTGGGAAAATCTTTGAGGCCACTGCGTATGTAGGATTTGGATATCTCATTGCTCAGGCATGTGACATTCGGAAATGGGATCGGCTGAACTTCAGCCACAAACTTGGCGCATTTTTGGTTTTCACTGTAGCGTTTCTGATTTTGGAACATTTCTTTGCATCACAGCCTGTAGCTACAGGTGCGATGCTTGCTACGCTTGCACTGTTTACCACGTTCTTTGGCATGGCGATGGCTATCGCTTTCAGCCTGTTGTTGCCAGAAGCGCGTTGCTTCGCCACAATCGGTCGGGACAGTCTGGTTTTTTACGCCTTGAATGATCTTGCTCTTAAGATGGTCAAGTTTGTTTTGTTCTCCGCTGTTGGTATTCCTGTGGCTTCTTTGCCGTTGGGAGGACAGCTTCTCGTTGGATTCTTAACAATTATCGTTGCGATTGCTGTCTGCTATGTTCTTGACATCTTTATTCAGCATCATATGCGGTGGGCTATTGGCGATTTCGGTTCAGTCCGTCATGCCTAATTGAATTCGGAGAGCATTTTGCTACTCCGAATTTATCAAATTGATATTTAGAGGTGACTATTAGTTATGTCGTTACAGTCAGATAACTGTAACGACATAACTAATAGTCTCCTTTGTACTCCGATTATATGGAATCATTCTGAGAAGAATTGGAATGGCATATCATTAAGGGTAGTGTCCGAAGGTAGTGCCCGAAAGATTGCGTACTTTGGGTCATGGCCGTCCACGGCACGATGATCAGTTCGCTTCCTCCGGCGTGCCGCCAAGCCGGGGCATGTCGAGGTATCGGCGCGCTCCACTCGTTCGCAGTCACGTACCGTATGCGCGCGCATGAGCATCAGCGCGCTGTTGCCGTCCGGGAAGCTGCCGACGACGCGTGTGCGGTGTTTAAACTTCAAGGCGGGGAAATCGTTTCAACCTTTAGAATCAGAAGCGAACTTTCCTCTCCTCCAATCCTCTAGCAGATTGAGTACTTCATCGACTGAGACAGCTGTATGAACTGTGTCGGAGGCCTCATTCGCTTCCTTCTTGAGCAATGCCGCATAAGCGACATGTTGTCCTTCTGGCTCGGGAATGTTTTGGGCATCCCGTTTAATTATGCTAAGGATGGCCTTTCGATATGTTTCTGGATTTACGATTCTTTCGAGAATCTTCCTATTGACGATGTATTGTTTGTCTTCGCGTTTGGTCAGAGCGGCTGCAATGGTGACGGAATACATCTCTTGGTCGATATAGGGTTCTAGAGCGCGCAGTGAGGAGATCAGGTCATCTGCATCATCTTCAAATAGCCATCGCAGCATGGCGACGGCCTGAAGGAGTTCAATATGCCAGATATTTGCTGGTAATTTGCTTTTCTTCTGCATCTTCAGCGCAAGTGAATATTCGTAGCTTTTGAGGCCACTGGTTATTGTGTTTGGAGGCCGGGGTTATGGTGCGGGGAGGCCGGTGGCGGACTGGTTGGGGGCCACCGGCCTTTTGGGTTGGTTGTCGAGCATGGTTTGTCCGTGGCGTTGTCTCATGTTGTATTCGCCGGTATTGATCCAGATCGTGTTGTGCGCGATGCGGTCGAGGATCGCGTCGGCGATGGTGTCGCCTCCAAGCTGGCGGTGCCATTCCTTGGTCGCCAGTTGGGTGGCGAACGCGGTGCTGGCCGTGTCGTACCGGAGTTCCATGAGCTCGGGCAGGAATCGTTTGAATGGTTCGTCGGGCTTGTCGACGAGCCATTCGTCGATGGCGAGCAGGTTGTAGGTGGAGTATTTGCGCACGAGCTTGGGCACGCCTCCCGGTTTGCCGGCCGCGGCCGTCACCTGTTCGGCGAGGTCGGGCATGCGCACGTATATGGCGCGGTACCGTCCTCTGCACGCGGATTTCGCCAACGCGCACAATAGATGCGATTTGCCCGATCCGGTGGCTCCCTGGAACACGACGTTCAGCCGCTGGCCGAGGTAGTTTCCGGCGTCGAGGCCTGCGATCACGCTCCGGTCGGGCCCGCGCTCCTCCATCAGGTCGATGGTCCGCAGGTCCGCCTGGGGATAGCGCAGTCCCGCGCGTTTGACCAGGCGTTGGATCCTGGCGTCCATGTGACCGGAGTGCGCGCTGTCGACGGCGAGCCTGATCACCTCAGTGTGGCTCAATGGCATGGTGGTTTGTTCGTCGAGGCGTTCGAACGCGTCGAGCAGGTCCGTGGCGTTCATCTCGCGCAGCTTGCGTTTGGTCTCGGTGTCGATGATCATTGCGTCTCACCTGCCCATGTTCGCGTAGTAGTCGCCGCCGCGCACCCAACCGGCACCGTCATCCCCGCCGTCGGCGCCGTGATCGCCGGCGTCGTCGGGGATCACGCCCGCGATATCCTGGCCGGATTCGAGGATCGGCCCGATATGCGCGTAGCGGGGCGAGGCGACCGACTGCAACGCCAGCGAGCACGCGTTCTCCAACCGTTGCGCGGAATACCGTTTCGACAGGCGCAGCACCGCCAACGCGGGGTCCACCGCCTGTTCGTCGAGACGTTCCATGGCGAACAGTTTGCCTATGACGGTGGCGCAGTCGGGTCCGATCCTGTTCGCCCACCGCTCGCATCGTTTCCTATCCCACGGCCTCCACATGGTTTTGCCGGGAAGGTCGGCCCCGTTCGTCGAATACTTGTTGGAGGCCGACGCCGGCAGGAGCCGGTGCGTGCAGAGCCTGGTGTTTTTGTGCCAGATCTCGAGCGTGTTCGCCCCGATCCCCAGGTCCACGGTGGAGCCGACGTACGCGTACGGGACGGAATACCAGTTGCGCGCATAGGCGACGTGGCCGTTGGCCTGAACCCTCCTGCCGTACACCCAGTCCATCACCTCGTATGCCACCGGAGGCAACGCGATCAGCAGCGGCTTCTCCTCGCCTTCGAACACCGACAGACGTGATCCGTCACGCTTCTGGAACGGGCGGGAATTGTATTCCACGAGCCACGCGCGTATCGCGGTCCGCAGCCCGTCCAACGAGCCGAACTGGTGGTCGCGCATCGCGCCGGCCAACGCCATCGTGGCGTGCCATACGGTGTTCTCCGCCGAGGGCTTGTCCTTCGGCTTCCTGACCCGTCCGGGCAGCACGGCGGCCGAGTAGTGCTCGGCCAAACCCCGGTACGCGTCGTTCAACACGACCTCGCCCTCGCGCGGATGCGCGATGACGCCGGTCTTCAGATTGTCGCACACCAGGCGGGGCGTGGAACCGCCGAGCCACTCGTACATCGCCACATGGGCCCGCAGCCACGAGTTCTGCGCCATGTCGAGCGTGGGTTCCACGAACGCGTACCGGCTGAACGGCAGCACGGCCACGAACAGATACGCCGTTGACGAATCCCCGGTGACCGGATCCACGATCCGCAAGGTCTTGCCGGCCCAGTCGACCTCGACGGTGCGGCCGGCCTTGTGCTCCACCCTGCTCGTCACGCCCAACTTCTGCACGTATGCGGCGTACAGCTTGCAGAACCGGTCGTAACCCATATGGGGTTTCCCGGTCCGTCGGCATCCGTCCGCGTATTCGCCGTGCAGGATCCTCAACGTCACGCCCACGCGCGCCAGCTCGCGATGAACCCTGGCCCAGTCGGGCTGCTCGTACACGCTTTCGCGCTCACCCCGACCGGGAAACAACAGGGCGTACACCTCGCCGTCGGTCTTGCCGGCGACATCATCCCAGCCGACGCCGACGGCCCTCGCCGCATCGAGCACATCGGAAACGCTCCGGCGCGACATGCCTTGCGACCTCGCGATCGCACGCCCCGACAAACCCTGGGCATGCAAACGCAGCACCAGTTTCGCCTGTATTTTTCGTACCATTGCTGGTAACTCCTTTCACCACACGTCCCTCGCATGGTGAAAGGAGCCTAACCAACCACGGCTCCCAAACGCAATAACCCCGGCCTCGAAACGCAATAACCACCAAAACTCATAATGGCCCCCAAACGCAATAACCCCGGACCCCAACGAGTCAAATATTCACAAGCTCTTTGAGCCTATCGATAATATGCGGAAGCCTTTCCTTCAGGGCTTCATCGCCTAAGGCGGACAAATTATGGTCAATGAAATTATTGATATTATCTTGACCATAGCTACTCATCTCACTTAAAAATATATTCTTCCTGAAATCATTGGTCTGCTTGCGCATAAGACATAACTTCATGCCAACGGTAAGCCAGATCAAAGCAAGAAAAGCCCCCGGTGAGTCCAAAAGAACTAGCGCGTCCAAAATGGAAGCAGTATCTAGCTCTGATTTCTTGTTTAATGAAACCCTAAGGAACGTTTTCATGGGATAGGTGGGCATAAGCGGAAGAGAAACCTCTGAACTACGGCACTGCATCGAAAATGGTACTTCACAATAGAACTTAAACAATTCGATAATCTGTTTTGTATCGAGGGTCTTATATTCGAAAACATGCCGTTCTATATAATCTTGAATTGCTCTGCTAAACGCAGCCTTGGCATAATCGCTATCAGGTGTAATATCAAGTTCGTTGATGTTTTTGTTGAGCAAAAATGATGAATACAACGATTCTGGAATTACATTTTCAGGAAGATTAAAATTAAAGTACAAATCAACATATTGGTCTTTCTATATAGAGCGATATGACTGATCGGTTTCATTCTTTCCAAGGAAGGCAAATTGCTTAGCGGTAGCCCATGAGACAAGTGGAAAAAGAGTCTCAACCACATGTTTCCAGTCTGCGCATTCCTCTGTTAGGTTTTTGTCTGATTCCTGAATGAGCTGTGTAATTCTTTCCGAGCTGGATGATGAGGTAAGAGAAACGCTGGAAGCGTTTCCGCGCGGAAGGCCTCCACATATTTCATGCCGATGTCGGCTAATCCATTGATACAATTTCGGGCAGAAAGCCTCTATGCATGTTATTCCTGCAAGATCAAACAGTTCGATATCAGCGCCTAATGTGGAATAACTGAGTTTAACCTTATTGAGAAGAAGATTGGCTCTTCTTGGAGTAGTAATAAAAAGGCTAACACAATTACTGAAAATATGCTCATCTCTCGGAGATAGAGTATTATCGGAGGAACGGTTATTGTGTATTGAAATGAGATCACCTTTAAGTTTCGTTCGCACGGCAACTCCAGAAGGCTCTGGAATTAAAATTGGAACCTGAACAATCTTTTCAAGGAATTCATACCCTCCTGAACGAGCATCACGTTCAAGCGCTTCCGCAACCTTGTGGTGGTCGTAAAGCAGTACATAAATCACATTCGGAAAGTCGCCAACGGACTTGACCGCTCGGAAAAGAGCGGAAATCTCATCATCGGCAAGACGATCAATGTCATCGATGAACACGATGATCCGTCTCTTCTCTTTCAAGAGGTCTTTACGAAGCTTCTCCCTGACGGATCGCAATTTGTCTATTTCTCCGGAATTCGGTTCAAGGATTTTCGACAAACTTTTGAATCCTTGAGATAGTACTTTACTGGTCGCGGCCACTGCGGCATTCGGGGGGGGGGTGATGGCACCAAACAATCCTGTGAAAAAATCAGAAACAACCGAAAGAACGTGTCTAACTCCCAGAGCCGTGATTCCTGTACCAAATCCTGACAATGATTGTGCAATGGTCCGGAATAAAGCCGAGACAACATCTCCTGTATCGGAATACATCCAGGGGTCGAACTCCACAACGGTGACATTTGAATTGGCGTCATCTCTGAGCTGTTCAACGACCATGTTTTTCAGAGACGTTTTTCCATAGCCCCAAGGAGCATCGAAGCCTATTACCAGACCATGTGAAGAGTCATTGTTCAAAAGTGTCTGCGTCAGATTCTTCACGAAATCGAGCCTACGGAATTCGTCATCCTTGACGGTCACAATAGGCTGATCGGGAACAAGACTGGAAGAAAGTGCATTGGCGAAATCGTGGGAAAACATGAGAACCTCTACTTTGTCGAATCGGATTTTTCCTCAGAATTCAACAACTTGGACGCAATATAAAAAGTCATGTACATAAGGAACGTCGCACAAATCCATCCGACAATAATTACTGCTGCGGCACCCAAAGTTAGTGAGGCGAGCATAGCGCTGCTGCCGGAATGGTACAGCAAAACAAATGGATATAAAACCATGCAGGCTGCGCTTAAGATTGTGAATATCAACAAAACTGGATAGACCCAATTCTTCCACATTGCGAACTCTTTCTCCGTCTTTCCTGGCTAATGAACAATTTAGACAAGATTGGTCGTTCTCTACTCACGACATATTAATCGGAATAAAACGTAAGGCCTTGTTTTGAGCCCTTAATAACGTCCGGATTCTTGCATATTTTGGGACTTAGTCTTTATGCCGCAGAAGAGGTTGTGTTTCGGGCTCGCTGGATGCGTTTGGGTAGCGAGCTTTGAACCGTACGTGTTGTCCCATCATGGAGCGTGCTTTGCCTATATCTCGCCTATATATGGCAGATTCGGAGGTCCGGCCGGAAGCATCTCGCCTATATATGGCAGTTGCATGCGGCAAAAGGTCTGAAAACGTACCCCCGAGGTGGCTGTTTTCGTGGGTGACGTGCCATATATAAGCGAGAAGCCTCATGTCAAGAAGCCAAATCTGCCATACATAACGCAGATACGGGGCTGCGGACGTTTTCTTGGAGACCGAACGAAAGGATTTGGTTGTGTTCAGTCCCGAGGAACTCAAGCGGGCGGTGGAGCTCTATCCCACGACATCAACGACGACCGCCGAAGTGGTCGAACACCTCGGTTATCCGACCAGGCAGTGCCTGGAACGCTGGCTGGCGAAGGATCCCCGTTACGCTGGGCGTATGAGGAGCCCCATCATCCCCATGGAAACCAGGCAGAAGGCGATCGAACCGGTATTGGGCGGCATGCGGCAGAGGCAAGCCGCCCGGCGGCTCGGCGTGGGCGTGGGCGCCGTGGCCCATTGGGTCAAGGCGTATCGCGGGGGCGGCATGGCCGCGTTGCCGCCCGGGAACAGGAACACCGCGCAGGACGGCGGGGCGCCGCAGGGTCGAGGAGATGGAACCGGGGGAACTCGTTGATGCGGGAGGTGGTGGAGGTTCGCGGAAAAAACTGGGCGCCGATCCGCGGCTTCTGTCGAACAAGGAGAAGACGCTGCAGGCCGACCGTCTGAGGCCGGCGTATTCACTCGGCTCGATGACATGCTTGCTTGGCATCGAGCCGAGCTGTTTTGCTTCAACTTTTCGGGCGCTACCCGACTACATGGTCTGGTACCGGAACAAGCGCATCAAGACGAAGTTCGGCATGAGCATCATGGACCGGCGCAGGATACTGGGTCTTGTGGCATGATTGTTGGTGATGGAATCAACGACGAGGCCAACAAAACGTCACCAGCTCCATTCTAAACGGGTAACCTTCGGGCACTACTTAAAGACCAATTCGTATCGCGTGTCTGAAGTTAGTTGGAGGCAGGTTTTAATTATATTACCCTATCTAAGGCCTCTGGTGAAATCTGAAGAACGTATTTCACTATTGAAGTTCATTGTTTTTGCTAAATGGTTGACCAAGTCTGACAGGAAAATGTATTGTGCATCATGATCGTTTGTGTTTGTTGATTCTATTATTTTCCTGTAAAGTTCTTTTGCCTGTAGATCATCGTAAAAAGTAAGTGGAATCTGGTTAAGATATATGGCGAGTTTAGGTGAATCCATTCTGTGCTTGACAATGTTTTTGACCAGTTCTCTTTTGTCTTGCCTTTGTTCATTATTTATAATAATTCACTGATTGTCCATTCTTTTAATTCTGTTTCATTTTTAAACAATTCAGCACCGCTAACTGTAAATGCACCAATAGTTCTCAAACTTAATGGTTCTTTTTTATTGGTTTCCATTTTCAATAAATCCCATAACAAATCATCTAACCACAATGGTTTGATTGTTTCTATAGCAGTACAATAACACTTATCATCTGACTTTACTTTCACACCAATAAGCAAATCAAAGAATAATTCCTTTGTACTATACCAAATCATAAAATCTTTTTTCTTAAACTTATATTTTTTAATTTTATCTTTAAGCATTTTAGGCAAAACTTTTGTTAGTTCTTTATATTTTTGTCGTTCTTCTTTTGTCATTTGAAACACATCCTTACAACTTCTAATTTGTCGCTTTCTTCATATCCATATTATAACAGTTCCATATATCCACCACAATAAAAATCAGCATACCCTTTAAATATTTTCTGCATTGAAAATGCACACTTTTCCTTTCTTCCTCTTGATTACCAATCACAGAAAAGAAAAAGCCCTGTCAAGAGCCTTGCCACCATTGGTGGTGCTTTGCACTCTTTACTGGGCTTTTTGTTTGCTGTATCTTCCATGCAAGAGGAAATTAAAAACCTCTGTTCCATTTCGCCTTTAGATAATCTTCATAATCTCCCTCATTAAAGTCTACTTGTGGAGAAGTATTAGGAATGTTTTTTCTGTTGTCAATATCTGCAAGTTGACGGAATATCCAATCATCATAAGGGTTGTGATATTTGTATTCTTTTGGCTGTTCTCTGTATCGGTCTAACCCTCGCATTTCCTTGTGTACTTTCATCATACGTTCTATTTTTTGACGCTGTATTAACTGTTTGATTTCCATAAGTTCTTCAATTTCTACAACCTCATTAGAAAGATAATTGCTGATGTATCTAATCAATATGGTTTCCATGTAGAATTTGTATTCGTTTTCATTATCAAAGAATTCATTTTCAGACAGATAATCTAAGGAAACATTGAAGTCCTGTTCCCGTTTGATAATATCCATAATATATGGCTCGGTATGGTCGATATACTTCCATTCTCCCGACAATAATTCATTGGGCGTTACACCCAGCACGTCCATTATCTTTTCCAGCGTATCAAAGGTAGGATAATTCACACCACGTTCAATCTTGGAAAGGCTCTGCATATTGATACCGATTTTGTCCGCAAGTTCCTGTTGTTTCATTCCTCTGTGTTTTCTTATGGTCTGTATGTTTTCTCCTAAGAAACTGATTTTCTTTTCATAATGCTCCATAACTTAGTATAACCGCTCCTTTCGTTGCTTCTCTTGGTATTTATAAGCATATCATACTTAATATATATCCAAAAGTCAACAAAAACTTCTTGACAAGTAATTCTAATGGCGTTATTATCGTATCAGATGGAGTGATTAAGCACGCTAGGGTCAATCACACGCTTGAGTAAGCATAGAGAAGATATATTTTCATTTTGATAGCATGAATAAGCATGGACTGTCAGACCGAAAATAGTGGTTTCCAAAAGGGGCTGGCTGGACGGGGCACGTCCCCCAGACGTGTTCGGACAGACAGTTCCTTTTGGAAAGGGAACGCCTTTAGGCGTTCGTAAAGGGCGTATATGTAACACCGCCCTGCGTATACATGTCATAGTACCTAGAAACTGTGATAAATAAAGGAAAAAACACAATTTTTACCCCGCAAAAAAAACGGGGCATACGAAAGGAGAAATGTACTATAACTACACACAAAAATTTATCCGTTAAGATTGATTACATCAGCATTGTATTTGATACTGTAACCGCTGAAGATGTAATCATGCACATTTTAGGTTTACCAACTGATATTTTTAATGTCTATCCGGCAAGCGTTAAATTCAAGACGTATCAAGCACGCTGGCAGATTGGAGATATTTATGTATCGGGGGACGCAAGAAAGACAGAGGACAACCCACAGGGGCTAGGCTGTTATCTTGTTATGACTGGCAGAGGTTGTGATGATATTTTCCGTATTCTCGACAGTAGGAATTATACTTTTGGGGATATGTTCCGACGCTGTGAGCGAAGATACGGACTGGATAATTTCCATTTCACAAGACTGGATATTGCCATTGATGATAAGAACGAAAAGCCATTCTTTACCATAGAGCAGATAAAGAAGAAATGCAAAAAAGAGGAATTTATCTCGAATAGTGAGGGCTACCACTTTGACGAAAGCAAGTTTGATGATTTCGACACCGCAAAGACCGTTTATATCGGTGCTGGTAAATCAGGATTGTCCTACCGCTTTTATGATAAAGATAAGGAAGTCTGTTCAAAACATAATAAGACACTTGATGAAGTCGGCAGTTGGAAACGGACAGAAATGCAACTACGTGATGATAAGGCTCATGCTTTTGCCATGACATTCAAAGACAGACCGCTGGAACTTGGGGAACTGGCTTTCGGACTGCTGGCAAGCAACCTACGCTTTGTCGTGCCAAACAGAAATGAAAGTAATAAGAGCAGATGGAAAACGTGTCGGTTTTGGGAACGCTTTTTAGGGGCTGTGAAAGTCTTAAAACTGCAAGTACCGAAACTACATAATTCTCTTGAAGAAACACAGCAATGGCTCACAGAGGGTGGCGTGATTTCCGCTGTCAAAAGTTTTTACTTTTTAGAAGAACATGACGCATTAGGTGGATTGGAAAAAGTGGGAACTATGCTTGATAAAGCAAGATACAGCAATTCCCTTTCCAGTAAACTAACCGCCCACTTACAGAGGATAGACCGCACCGACCTTATCCCCTATATCCAGTATGACACGAAACATGGGAAAGGGGGTATCTGATGAATAACAACGATATTCCCGTATGGGAAAAGTACACCCTTACCATTGAAGAAGCGTCAAAGTATTTCCGTATCGGAGAAAACAAGTTAAGACGATTGGCAGAGGAAAACAAGGACGCTGGCTGGCTCATTATGAATGGCAACCGCATACAGATTAAACGCCAACAGTTTGAAAAGGTCATTGATAAATTGGACGCAATCTAATGCAAATGAGCCTTGTATGTGTTATGATGAACACAAGTCATATCAAGGCTCTTTCCAACAAGGAAAGGAGCAGACACCATGAAAGAAAAAAGACGTGATAGTAAAGAACGTATCCTGCATACTGGAGAGAGCCAACGAACAGACGGAAAATACTTATATAAATATGTAGACGCATTTGGAAACACAAAATATGTGTATGCTTGGAGATTGACACCCACAGACCCGACACCAAAGGGAAAACGGGAAAAACCCTCACTTCGTGAACTGGAACAGCAGATAAGACGGGATATTGAGGACGGTATCGACAGCACAGGCAAGAAAATGACGCTTTGCCAACTCTACGCCAAACAGAACGCACAGAGGGCAAATGTGAAGAAAAGCACACAGAAACAACGGAAACAACTCATGCGGTTATTGAAAGAGGACAAGTTAGGTGCTAGGAGCATTGATACGATAAAACCCTCTGACGCTAAAGAATGGGCGTTACGCATGAAAGACAAAGGCTTTTCCTATAACACTATTAACAACCATAAACGCTCGTTAAAAGCGTCATTCTATATCGCCATACAAGACGATTGTGTAAGGAAAAACCCTTTTAATTTCAAGTTAAGTGAAATCATAGAAAATGATACCAAAGAGAAAGTAGTATTGACAGAGGAACAGGAACAAGCCTTACTGTCATTCATCAAGACGGATAACGTGTATCACAAGTATTATGATGATGTGCTGATACTGTTAAAGACAGGACTTCGTATCTCGGAACTGTGCGGACTGACAGTAGCCGATATTGATTTCAAGAATGAGGTTGTGGTTATCGACCACCAGTTATTAAAGAGCAAGGAACAGGGCTATTATATTGAAACGCCTAAGACAAAGAGTGGAACAAGGCAAGTGCCATTAAGCAGAGAAACGATACAGGCATTTCAACGGGTCATAAGGAAACGCACAAAAGGGAAACTGATAGAGATAGACGGATACAAAGATTTTCTGTTCGTCAATCCGAAAGGCAATCCTAAAGTTGCGATTGATTACAACGCCTTATTTGTCCGTATGGTAAAGAAATATAACAAACACCACAAGGATAACCCCTTGCCACATATCACACCACATACGCTACGCCATACGTTCTGCACAAGACTGGCAAGCAAGAACATGAACCCGAAAGATTTACAGTATATCATGGGACATTCAAACATCAGTATCACAATGAACTGGTACGCTCATGCGTCCATAGATACCGCAAAATCAGAGGTTCAGCGTCTAATTGCATAGAAGTATTTACCACGATTTTAACCACGCTTGATAGCGAAAATATAAGAAGATAGACCTAGATATGTGAGGTTTACCACAAAAGCAAAATGCCCGTAGAGCCTATAAAATAAGGATTTGCGGACATTTAAGAAGATATAAAAAGATAGTCAAAAAGACATATATGATTTATATAATCTTTTTGCTCAATGCGATGTTGCACAAACCAAAATGATGCAGTAATGCTGGCTCCAACAACCGCGCCAATAAGCGCTGCTATGGTTTCAGCCATTTTTATGTCTCCTTGCCGGAACAGTATATTCAGTAGGGGGCTGCGGACGTTTTCTTGGAGATGATCATGCAGCCATTCCCTGGCTTTGACGGTATTGTACCGGACCCATCCAACCGAGCGACCGTTTGATGCGCTCGTGGTCGTGCCAGCGGATGCAGTCGTCGACCGGGACGAGCACCTCGTCACGGGTACGCTCCTCCCAATGCCCGGGATGGACGGACTCCGTCTTCATTCGACCGAAGAACCCCTCCGCGACGGCGTCGTCCGGGGAACAGCCCTTTGCGCCCGTCGACCGTATCAGGCCGTAGCGGTCCATGAGCGCCAGCCATCCGGGCCACCGGCAGTGGCGGCCGCGGTCGGAACGCACCAAGGGATGCGCTCCCTCCGGCAGCGTTTCCACGGCCCTGACGAGCATCCTGTCGGCAAGCCCGGCGTCGGGACCGGAACCGGCCGCATACGCGACGATCTCGCCATCGTGGCAGTCGACCGGCGGCGGAGAGGCACATCTTCCCGTCCCGGGCCTTGATCCCGGGTGATGTCCGTCAGCCACTTCTCATTCGGCAGTTTGGCCGTGAAGTCGCGGGTGACGAGGTTGCCGGGAGCCGGCGTCGTCTCGCCCCCGTATGAGCCGTATCCGCGTCGTTCGGGAACATGCGCCGTCAGACCGTCCTCGGCCATGATCCTACGGATCACCTTCTCCGAGACGCCGGTCCTGAGCATGGCCTTGATCCTGCGGTACCCGTACCTTCCCTTAGAAGCGGCGAACGCCTCCGCCACCTCCGTCCTGAGCCCGGCGTATCTGTCAATAGCGAGCCTGGCGTGGCGGCAGTAGGTGGCTGCTCGGCGCGATGCCGGGCAAGCATGTCATCGAGCCGGGCGAATACGTCGGGCTCGGACGGTCGACCGGAAGCGTCTTCTCCCTGTCCGACAGGCGCCATAGGTTGGCGCCCGGGTCTTTTCTGCGAGCCTCAACCATCTCCCGCATCAACGCGTTCTCCAGTTCCAGCTCCTCGACCCGCCGGCGCAGGACCTCGGCGTCGCCGGCGTCCCGATCCCGTCGCACCGCTGGCTTGTCGGCCTGGCCGGCGTTCCTGTTCCCGGGCTGCAGCGCGGCCATGCCGCCCTCACGATACGTCCTGACCCAGTGATTGACCGCTCCAACGCCCGCGCCGAACCGTCCGGCGGCCCGCTTCCGCGCATGCCGCCCGGCACCGGTTCGATCGCCTTGGTCCTTTGTCTCCAGTGGGATGGTGGGTTTCGCCATATGGCCGGCATGCCTGGGATCCTTTGCCAGCCAGCGTTCCGGGCACTGTCTGGTCGGATGACCCAGGTGTTCGACCACCTGGGCCGTGGTCATCGGCGTGGCGGAGTACAAGTCCACCGCGCGCCGTCGTTCCTCGGGACCGGACATACGATAATCCTTTCGTTCAGTCTCCAAAAAACGTCCGCAGCCCCCTATCGGTTAGCGAGATCGCGCATAAGATGTAAATTGCGTTGTTTTTTATCTCAAGGGTGAAACTTAAGAGCACATAGAATCTCGAGGTTATCTAAACCGACTCGAACATTTGTCCTTTGTACTGTAAGATTCAGAGCAAAACGAGTGAAAAATACACGACGAAGTTACTTGTGAAAGATAGTGGTTATGCCTGGAACATTTGGGGTCAGAATCTCACCGGAAGCTCGAAGGGGAGAGGGCGGTGAAAATCAGGTAAAGGCTTTTTTCTCTGACACTTTCCAATGGTGCATAATGTCCAAGGACATTGATTTTGGCACTGATTTATGGGTGATGCCGGTGAGCGATGAGGGAATTCCTTCATTTGTGGTTCTTGGTGTGCAAGTAAAGAAAGGAGCAAGCTACTTCAGGCATCCTAAAAAGGATGAGCAAGGTAATGTGATTGGCTGGTGGTTCGGATTTGATGCCAATCATGAAGCTTCGTGGACTAATGGGAGAATTGCTCATATTGTTGTTCTGATTTCTAATGAAGGAACAATGTATTGGTCCAAGATCGAGTCTTCACAGATTGACCGTTCTTCCCGAAAACCCAAGATTCTTGTATACAAGGATCATGTGTTGGAAAAGACAGATGAAGAAGAGATTTATGAGTTCGCATGCAGCACGTATGAGAAGTCTGCATTCAACGGAGTTGTGTGGAATGGTCTGAAAAACATTAAAAACCAGGATCGCATTCGACTCGCAATGCTCGCTCCTCGTGTGATAGCCCCGCATGTGAATAAACATATAGATAACTTGAAAGGTCATGAGGCCTTGGCTTCCTTGCTATATGGGAATGAGTATGGATTGGAGTGGTACTGGAGAGCGGGAAGTGGTTCCATGGCTGACGTGGCCATGCAGAAAGGGAAAAGAAAGGATGAGGCATGGGCTTCATCTGACTGGTGCTGGAAGGCGGCCGCGGCTTTTTATGATTACCTTGATGGACAGGGTGGACGCTTGGATGAGCTTTTTTCGGTTGCGAAATCTCCTGAAGAGCAAGCCGCATCGGCGGTAATGCAATTTGCCTTTGATATAGATAATAATGATTGGAGTGCTGCTCTTCAACATATTGAAGCTGTTATGACTTATAATCTTTATCCTGTAGATAAAGCGTGGCTGCTGGTTCACGAATCATGGGCGAAGCTTGAACTCGGTCGTAAGGATGAAGCTATTTCTGCCGGTTCGAATGCAGTGAGTCTTTGCTTGCAGAATCCAGATGATATTACCGCTAATGGAATCTGCGGTGTGGCGGTAAGGTTGCTATGGCAATACGATTGGATTTGGGGGAATGTTAAGTCATCGGGAAGGCAAGTTGATACAGCCGAAGTGATTCAATCGTCAGATAATCCAATTTTCTGGTGGCTTGAATTGGGAGAATGCGGCATTGCGGGTAACGCAGTGTCGAATCGGTGGCTTCATAGCATTGGAGAAGCAGAGAAAACCCATTCGCTAAGACGACGTTTTATCTCCCTTATTCTTCAGACGGCATTTCTCGGTGACAGAGATGCGTGGAAAAGATATTGCTGTTTGCAGGCAGAAAATGCGTATGCTCAGATTGAGGATGATAATGAGGGGAGAACGGACATCGTCAATGTGCTTGAAATGTTTCGGCGGTGTTCTTCCAAAGACGATTATCGGAAAGTACTTCGGTCTGCCATCCAGAGAGCTCCAGATTTCAGGATTGTTGAATATGCCGAAACTGTATCGTTGAATGAGTCCACGCATTCAACGGCACTGAATGATCTGACGTTGTTCCAGTGCATAGGTGATTATCTTTCTGCAGATAAGGCTGATGAAGTTTGCCGTTGGTGCTTGACGACGTTGGCGTCTGTGCGGGAATACGTCCGAAAGGTTTCTGCGACGTTCAATATCCCTATTGAACTGTTCAAGACGCTTAAAGCTTGTTATATGGCTGCAAGTCGAGATGCACAGGAAGAGATTGAGCAATGGTTTTTGGAGCTGCCTGGCGTGGGAGAAAGCTATGCCTCGGAAGCGCAGAATTTGACGATTCTGTTTCCGGAGTCCTTTTGGGGTGATGACAATCTGGCAATCTTGCTGCAACGAGGCGATGCAGGTTCTCTGCAGCAATGGTACGAATATAAGCAAAGCTCTCATGATGAGGAATCGGAAGCGCAATGGCACGTAAAGGTGAAGAGCGGTCAAGTTGATGTAATCAAGAGCGTCGATGATGCGCAAAAACTTTCCGAGGACGAGATTCGAAGGGTTTCTGATTGTTTTTCTGCATATTGTGCTGAGACAATAGCAAGCTACGAACAGTCTGGGGTTATTGCTGTTCATGGTGTGGATCACATGCTGAGCGCATTCCTCTTCTGCGGATATGCTCATCCGGAATTAGTTGATTGGGATTCATTCGCGAAGCTTATGCTGTCCAACGCTGAGGCGCTTCAAGACAAAAGATGGCCTTTGAAATTCCTTATACATTTCAGTAATGAATTGCCTAATGGAATTCGAGAGGAACTTTTCAGCATGTTGTCGTGTTTTGTCAAAAGCTTTGAGGATAAGGCCAATATTGTCTATTGGCTAGCGTATGAGGCGATGGCATTACTGTGTGAGGATGAACGTCAAAATATTATTGATTATCTGATATCGAATAAGCGATACAAAGCGGTCGCTCGCATAGTGCAACGGTTCCCCGCTGAGAGGTACGTACAGTTGATGGTCACCATGCTGAAAATGGGACCTGCTGGCATGTGCGATACTGCGGCCGGCGCGTTGACCAAACTCGAGCTATGCAATTTCGGTGGCGTGATCGTGACCGAAACTGTTGAGGACATAATGGCGAACGGTACGCTTGCTCAAAAAGAATGGGTAGCTGAAGCGGTGATCGAATCTACTGAGGAAATTCCTGCCAGAATGAGAGAACGACTGATTGCCTTGGAAGATTTAGTAGGTTCTTCTATGAGGAAAGCATTGAAAGAAAAGTTGGACGTTTAGCCCACAGATATTTTAAAAGGTGATCTGGAATCAGTGGAGTAGTGACCGAGAGGTTGCGCACCTAGGATTTTTACGTCACATGCATGATTCCCAAATGCGCAACCTTATATATCTAGTGGCTGAAGAATCCCCAAGCGTAATAAGATTCGCGAAATACTTGTTATTTTGTATTGTTTATCTTTATGGAAGTTGGATTTCTTCAAAAGAAATTCTGCCACTATTTTCCAAGGTCTGATACGTATTATTATTATCAGATTCGTGAGCTAAATCGTATTTATTAAGCAGTTTGCGTAAGTTTTTTATTGCAGATTTTCTGGATATGCCGTTCGTGTAATATATACCCAACGTAGAATCGGATTTGTCAAATTTTGCAAGATCAAAATATCTTCTGAAATAATCAAAATCAGCGTCGCTGAATGAACATCCGAAACATCTGATTTCGTCAATTTGTTTTTTACTTAATTCATTAATGGTTCTTGCAGATTGCTTATCTAAGCATTCTTTTTGTTGTCGTCTTGTGTCTTTGAAGAAAGAAGAGCGGTAACCTGATGTAATCTTCATCTTAGTTTTAGTAGGGTAACCGTTGTCGTCTGCGATGCCAAACATGGCAGTGCCCTGATTCTCTTCACCATGAAGGTTAACGTAGTTAGGTATGCCTTCCAATGGCCGGGTGTAGTTAAAAGACATTACAAATTCTTCGTGGGGCTCTTTGGGCATACTGGACATATGTCCTCCGATGGTTCCAAAGGTAACATATTCAATCCGTTTTGAGGTCTCGGCTTTCTGAATTTTTTCAAATAGCAGCTTTGCGTTGGTTTGATAGTTGGGATTTTGGTCTATTGTCCTTAGATATTTTGCAAAATCGTTTTCAAGATTGCTTAGCTCTTGATCAAATATGTCAAATAAATTTTCTTCTGTACGGAAAGCGATATCTTTCTTTTGGAAGTAAAGTGTTAAAAGCTCATACATGCTCTTCTTTTGAGGAGATGTATTTTCTGGGCTATTGGAAAAATATTTAAAATATTCGCTGATAGATATCTCGTTTTCTTGTGGATAATCCTGTAAAAACGTATCGATATTCTTTTCTATATCTTGCCAAAGAACATAATCATTCCTATAACCAGGTTGGTCATGTTCATAGGCAAAGACAATGAACCAAGCAGAGGGAATATTCTTGATGCCTCCATCTTGAATTTCTTCATAAAGTGCTGGAATCGCTTTTGAATCAGAGGAGTTATATCCTTTGTACCATTTGAAACGTGACTCAAAATAATCTGCATAGCGAGATTTCAACCCGCATGCTAAGTCGAAGCCATTACCAAGAAGATACAGCGTTCTCATGTAAATCCTTTCGATTGTATTTCATAAAGCTAAACTTACACTTTTCGATATTCTATGAAGTTGACTAGTACTATTTATTGCTTAGTATAATTTTAATGAAAATCACAAAGTAATTTTTGACTATCTTTTCAAAAGTTCTTATATGCCGGTATAGCCTATTGTTACAGGCTTTTCCGGCATTTTTCGTTATGGAAGATATTCTCAAATCTTCTTATATCCCCGTATGTTTTGGTGTTCAAAAGTAGTATGTGGAGTAGTAAATTCTCCGTTTACTACTTAGGCAATCAGCCGCTTCATTTCTGTTATCGACGTTTCGGAAGTCGTATGCGCGTAATAGTTCAGTGTCATATTGATGTTGGAATGTCCCATGATGTACTGCAATGCCTTTGGGTTCATTCCTGCATTTGCTAACGTGGTGCAGAATGTGTGGCGTAAGGTGTGCGGTGTCATTACCTTTGGCAATGCTACCTTTTGCGTTTTGTTGTATTTCCTTACAAGCCCCCGGAACATACTTTCATAGTTGACCGCCACTTTTGGCAAGCCGTTCCGGTTAAGGAACAGAAATTTTGTGTAGCCCTCTAAAATAATAGGCTGTGCATATTTCCGTTTGTTCAGCACCCGCTGAAATGCTTCCAACACTTTTTCACTCATAGGAATAACCCGGTTGCCGCTTTTCGTCTTAGGCGTTTCCACATAGTAGCCCACGTCTGCAATCTTCAAAAGTTGGTGGTCTACATGGATAAGCTGTTTTCCTAAGTCAATGTCAGCTTCCGTCAATCCGCAGAGTTCCGAAATGCGAAGCCCTGTCCCTAACAGTATGATAATCTCATCGTAGTATTTCTGATAGACTTTATCATGCTGCACAAAGGACAAAAAAGCCGCTTCCTGCGTAGGGGATAGAGGTTCCTTTGGTTCCGTATCATCTTCAAGGACTGTGTTCAACTGGAAGTCAAACGGATTTTTACGAATACAATCGTCCTGTATGGCTGTGTAAAAAGCAGCCTTTAAGGAACGCTTATGGTTGTTGATAGTCTTGAAGCCGTAGCCTTTTTCTTTCATGCGTAACGCCCATTCCTTTGCGTCGGAGAGCTTCACATTTTCAATCCGGCAGGCTCCAAGTTTATCCTCCTGCAAAATCCGCATGAGCTGTTTTCGCCCCTGCTTTGTACCATGCCGCACATTTGCCCGGTGTCGTATCTGCTTTGCGTAGAGTTGGCAGACCGTCATTTTCTTTCCGATATGGTCGATACCGTCGTCAAGGTCTTTTTGGATTTCTTTCTCTTTTTCCCTCAACGCTATATCGTCGCGTTTTCCTGCCGGGGTTTTGTCCGTAGGTACTAACTTCCAAGAATACACAAACTGCGGTTTTCCAAAGGTATCTATATATTTGTAGGCATATCTCCCGTCTTTTCTCTGGCTCTCTCCGGTGCGGAGAATACGATTTTTATTATCCCGTCTTTTTTCCGACATCGTTATGCTCCTTTCCATAATGGAAAGAGCCTTGATATGCTTGACTACATTGTACCACATTCAAGGCTCGATTTCACTATCAGATTGCGTCCACCGTATCAATCATTTTTTCAAACTGCTTCCGCTTAATCTGAATACGGTTTCCGTTCATCATTACCCAGTCCGGGACGGGATTTTCTTCTGCCAGTTTCCGCAGTTTGCTTTCTCCGATACGGAAATATTTTGCTGCTTCTTCTATGGTAAGCGTGTACTTTTCCCAAATCGGCACGTCGTTATTGTTCAATTTGTCGTCCCCCTTTCTAAATGGGTCAAAAGTTAATCTGTAACATAGGCTTTAATCGGACGGCTATTAGCGTAACCTCATGGGACTTGCACCCCTCCGGCGGTCTGCCGAAGCCCTACCCATTGCCTGCGACGCTTCTAACGCTCGGACTATGGCTGTAAGGAAGTATCATTATGTATTCTGTGCGTTATCGCCCGCAGGCTGCTATCCCTGCTTTACGGCGTGGTATTTTTCGCTCGCTTCTCTGTTAAGAGAAAGGTCATGGCGTACCCACCGCATGGCTCGGCACAAAAGGAATGTATCCGATTTGCCTTATGCTGCGTCGCCGTTCTATTGCGCCGCTTTCTTTGTCAAAGAGCAGAGGGCTGTTCTGCGATATGGAACGGAAAAGGGGGAAGCGTTCCAATACCGCGTTGCTTTATTCAGCCCTAAATGTGAGGATTGCCCTCATTAGTTTTGCTTGCAGCCTTTCGCGTATTTCTTCGTCTACTCCAAAATAAACATTTCCTCGCTCGTCATAGAGCTTCCGCATGGAAAGACTTGCTATGTAGCCGCTGAAATGCTGCAATACAATCTTCATTGCGTCCGGGTCGCCTTTGCTCGCCGCCAAAATAACGGGATAGGGAACAAGGGCATTTTCCGGGTACTCGGTCGGTTTACCATTCAATCCATTCATCAGCGTTTTCCTCCAAATATTTTTTTAACTGCTCAAAGGAGCTTGTCCGGCGATACTGTACCGTACTTCTTGAGATATTGAGCTGCTTTCCGATTTCTATATCAGTCAATCCCTCAAAGTAATACAGCAGTACAATTTTGCGCCGTTCTTCGGGTAAAGCCCGGATAGCTTCAAGCAGCAGTTTTGGGGTTATTTCTTTTCCTGCCATTTGATAAGACGGCTCTGCTTCTTCGTCTTGAAAATACTTATCGACGGTATAAAGCTGCCGTTCCTCATGCAAGGCAAGGTTGGAAAAAGTAACCTCCCGAACTCTGCGCCGACGAATTTCCTCATGGGCGTTGCACGCTTCATTGTGCAGTACTGATTTACAGAACTTTTGAAACGCACATTGCTTTTCAAATTCCCTGCGGTTAGGTGTCATGGTGTTCACCTCCTTTCTGCCGAAAGGCGGTAGTACCTCCCCTTTTCGCGGGATAATACAGGCGACTTTTTGCTTTGCCAAAAAGGGGGCAAAGTTTTTGAAAAATCTTCTGTAAAATGCGAAATGCGCCTGCCTGCAAAATGCAGACAGACGCATAGGAAATAACAGCAGTATTTAATTGATTTGATAGTTCATCTATATAGCCGGAATAACCCGTTGGCGGGTAATGGCTTTTTTTGATAATAGGGATAATGTCGATTTGTGTTTATACGTTAATAAGTGCATGGCAGCTACCTCCCAAAGCCGCCATGCCTTTACATGGTAGAGGGTCGTCGTTGGAATTTAGATAGAAAAAAGAAACGGCGGCTCTGATAATCAAAGCCGCCGAAATAGAGTAGGCGCGTAAAAATATGTCTGCTCCGCGACGGCTTTTTTTCTTTTGCCGTCGTCGGCAGATAATAAGCAAATATTTTCTTTTCTTAATTTTATCAATATCAGCTTACTTTAAGATGAATTTTAGCTTACAGATTTGTAAGGCAAAAAGCAGGCAGTTTTTGAAACTGCCTGCCAAAGAAAATTTGAAAAATTATTGTGCACTGATATTTTCAACAATAGACATCTTTTGAAGCCGTTTGACGGGGCTATATACTGCAAATATAATTGAGAAAAACATAATCAAAACAATAATTCCAAGTTCCGTCCAAGGAATAGCCCAAGGGTCACCCCAATTATAACTTATCATCATTCCGAATAGGAGCTTGTGGAAAATCAGCCCTAATATCGTTCCTGTAACAGCTCCCGAAATCGTATAAGTCAATGCTTCTGCGATTATCATTTTTGTAAGCTGCTTCATACTTAGACCGATTGCGCGAAATGCTCCGTATTGTTTTACCCTTGCCGTAACGCTTAATGAAATGTTATTGATAATGTTAAAAACAGTAATGAACGCAATCACTGCTAAAAAGCCATAAATGAACAACCACATACAATAATAAATGCCCCTTGTACTTTCGTTTCCCATGCGTTCATCAGAGAAAGTAACATCTGTTCCTACCATTTGATGAATTGTATTTACTTCATTGTCTGTTGCATTTCTATTGAGCTGCATATCAATAATTGTATAATCAGACTGTCCTGTTATGTTTTGGAACGTATTTTCGGAACAAATAATAGTTTCAACATCAGCAGCGTTATTAAACGGACAATCGGAAAGCATACCTACAATTTTAACCTCTGTTGTTCTACCTTGTATATCTATTTTTACAATATCGCCTACTTTTACATCACTTTTCGGCTCATATACAATTAGTCCGGTATTTTCTTCGTCCAATGCGGCTTGTACAGAGCCGCTCAAAAGATACTCGTCTGCCCAATCAAATTGTTTCTGTTCATAGGAAATAACATCAGTCATTTTATCAATGCCATTAACCATAAGTGGAACATCATAAGCAAACATTCTGCCATAGGCGCGATTAACAGCAGGATTTTCCTGTAATTTTTCAAGTAATCCGCTGTCAATGGAACAAGTGTTATCCGGGCTTATAACGGATATATCCGCAGTCCAAGGACGTAACGGTGTAAGTACATGGTTCATAAATGTAACCGCAACAGAAAAAGACAAGAAAAGGATAACGCTAAGAGAAAAAGAGGTTATCGTTAAAAAGAAGTTTTTCCTGCTGGATTTTGCGTGATGAATACCAAGAGCAGTATCAACCTTGAAAAACTTAGTATTTGCCGCAGTCCGTACAGGTTGCAAGTTAATAGCATTTCCCGAAACTGCCGCCAAGGGCGAAACTTTTGCCGCTTTTTTTGCCGGGGAACAGGACGCTAATAATACGGTTAATATTCCGATTGCAATTCCGGCAGCAATACTCGGTATGCTGATACCGAATATCGGCATGGCTGAAAAAAATTCTGGACTTAGGACGCGCAAAAGCGCACATAAAATCCATATAATCAAAACTCCCGTTATAATTCCGATAGGAATAGCAACTTTACACCAATTAAGAGCTTCTTTGCGAACAAATTTCATAATTTGCTTTGGAGTTGCCCCAACACACCGCATTAACCCAAAAAATTCTGTCCTTTGGGCAACATTACTGTTCAAACTGCTTGTAATCATCATAATACCCGCAGTCAAAACCAATACAAATAAAACAAACGCAGAGATATAAACTTGCATCATAAATGAATTAGAACTTTGTCCCAATAACCCAAGTAACTTCGTGTTTTCTGAAATTTGTTCTGCTGAAAGGTTACAATCTTCTTTCAGTCTGTTAATTGTATTTTGGATATTATATGTCTTTGTAAATTGAACAAGTAATACCATGTTGTGGTCTGCAAGAACTGTACTATTGCCTATATCGCCAATTTCACGAAAAGCAGAAGTTGTCAAAAAAACACCATAGGCGTCCTCACTCATTATTTTAGAAGTATTGTTACAGAAGCCGGAAATCTGATAAGAAAGCTCTGGTTCTCCGGGTCTTTTTATGGTTACTGTATCGCCAACCTGTAAACCTAAATTCTCTCCGGCATTTTTCGTAATCATAGCTTCATTATCATTTTGAGGAAAGTTTCCCTCGTTAATAACTCCCATCTGTAATTGGGTAACAAATTCTTCATCAGCACCGACAATGATAGATTTTTTGTCTGAAATTGTATATCCCTTATCATCATTAAAATTCAAGACACCGTAACGTGCGGCAGCTTTTACATCTGGACGTTTTTTGATAAGCCCCGCTTCTTCATCAGTAATGCCCTGAACAGTAATATGAAAATCTCCATTGTCAATTTTGGCTTGTATGATTTGACTGCGGATAAACATATCAGCCATTCCAAAGATAGTAGTGATTAGAAATACCGCTAAAATGATACAGAATATAGACATTCTATTTTGTTTCCTGTGTACTTTGGCAGATATAGGTACAAGGTCAAGATAATGTTTCATTCTCATTCCCTCCTAAATCTGTAAGTACACCGTCACTTACTTGAAATACTCTGTCTACGGACACTGTAAGATTTTTATTGTGTGTAATAAGCAGGATTGTTTGTTGATATTGGCGGGAAGCCTTTATCAGCATATCCATAACATCTTGACTATTTTTACTGTCAAGATTACCTGTTGGTTCATCTGCTAAAATAAGTTTCGGTTTTGTAATCAAGGCTCTGCCGATTGCTACACGTTGCTGTTGTCCTCCCGATAACTGGCTCGGTAAGTGATAACGGCGCTCGGTTAATCCAAGAAGATTTAGGATTTCTTCTACTTCTTTCGGGTCGGGTTTACGATAGTCCAGTAGAAGTGGGAACATGATATTTTGCTCTACATTTAATTCTGATACAAGCTGAAATGACTGGAAAATAAACCCGATATTGCGTCGTCTGAAAATCGTTCGTTCTTCCTCTTTCATTGAAAAAAGGTTTTGACCGTCCATTAAAATTGTCCCGGAGGTCGGTGTGTCTAATGCACCAACACAATTTAACAGGGTGCTTTTCCCGGAGCCGGATTCACCAACAATAGCAGCAAATTCTCCTTTTTCCAAAGAAAAGGATACATTCTTTAAGGCGTTTACCTTTACTTCGCTTTCTCCATAAGTCTTGCATAAATTGTTTACTTTTAATATTTCCATAAGATAATAACCTCCTTTCTCAAAAGGATAACAAAGGTAGCTTACAATCCAGTGAATTTCATCTTACGATTTTGTAAGGAAAGAAATTGTAAATGTTGTTCCTCTGTGCAAATCACTTTGGACAGATATAAGTCCTCCCTGTCCCTCTATGATAGATTTTGCAAGAGGAAGTCCTAAACCTATTCCCGGAGTATCAAGAGAGTGTTTACTACGATAAAATCGCTTGAAGATATGGTGTATATCTTCTGGAGCAATACCGTTTCCATTATCAGAAACAAAAATACGCAGCATAGTAGGCGATTTTTCCCAAGTAATGTGGATAGTTTTTCCCGGCTCGGTATGGTCTAAGGCATTTTTTACAAGGTTTCCAATGGCTTCACTTGTCCAATCCATATCACAAATAAGCATTTGGTTAGGTTCTCCATATATGATGATTTGCTTTTCTTCATGTGTTGCCCTTGTTGTTAGTTCATTTATGGCATTTTCAACCACCTCTTTTACAGGATAAAGAGTTTTCTCAAAAACAATGTTGCCTGTATCTAAGCGTGTTATTTTCAGCAAGGATAAAATAAGTTGTTCCATACGCTTTAACGCAGCTCCTATTTTCGCGCTAAATTCTTTTACGGTGTCGACGTTATCGGGTTCAGCTTCAATAATTTCCTGATACATTGCAAGTGCAGCTAACGGGGTCTTTAATTGATGTGAAATATCAGAAATCGTATTTTTCAAAAACTCTTTTGTCCTGTGTTCTGTTTCTTTTTGAGATTGAAGCATAGTAGCAAGCTGCTCAACGGACGCAAATACGCGGAAAATTTCGCCTTCACTATTTTGTGGTAAATGACAGGAATAATCATCTTGAATATAGTTGTTTATGACTTTTCCTGCTTGTTGAAATAATTGGTTTCTGCTCCATAGAAAAACGAAAATACCTAATAATAAAACAAATATCAAAACAATACCAATGAAGTATATTTTAATCAATGAATAGTGGTAAAATTGTGAAAAATAGGGAAGTGAATTTCCGATACTGTTTTCTCCAATTCCCAAAAATTTCAATAACTCTGTTCCGTTTGTACTAACTTCCGTATTAAAAATAGCCGTAGCAATCACTTCATTAGAAACGCCTTGCTCTAATAAAGATGATATAATCGCTGTATCATGCTCCACAAACATATATTTTGTTTCAGCTATCTGATTTTGGTAGAACCAAGAAGCAATTCCTACAAGCAAAATATTATATATGGCAACAAAAATCAAAAAGTGTTTTATTTGCTTATCCCGAAAAATACTCATACTTATACCTCTTTCCACTGATACCCAAAGCCCCGAATGGTTATTAAGTGCTGTGGGTGGGAAGCGTCCGTTTCCACTTTTTCACGAAGCCGTCGTATATAAACTGATAACGTATTATCATCAACAAAATTTCCTGTACTATCCCATAAATCATTCAAAATAATATCTCTTGAAACAATACGGTTTGCATTTCGTACCAACAGGCAAAGCAGGCGATACTCTGCATTTGTTAGTTCTAATATTCGTCTATTTAAGACTACGCGACAGCTCAAAAGGTCAATCGAAATATCGCCACACTCCAATACGCTTGTTTTGTCCTGTGGCGATACTCCTGCGCGTCGCAATAAAGCTCGAATACGGGAGCATAATTCGCCTAACTTAAAAGGTTTTGTAACATAATCGTCCCCTCCGCAGTCCAATCCCCGAATTATGTTGACTTCTTCATCAGAAGCAGTTAGAAAAATAATCGGTATTTGCTTATTCTGCTTCCGAACATTTTCGCAAAAATCAAAACCCGTCCCGTCTGGCAATGTTACATCAAGAATAAGTAAATCATATCTTTCAATTTCCTTTAACCTTTTTTCTGCTTCTTCAATAGTACGGGCAATGTCAACATAGAAACCATTTTTCTTTAAAGAGTAATTCAAACCGTCTATTAAGCTAATATCATCTTCTAAAAGTAATAAGTTACTCATGCCTAAACTCCTTTCTCCTTGCGTCAACAGGCTTTTCTGCGTCTTTTGGTATTAACCACATATAACCAATTTTTGAAACGCCGGATATTCTGTTTTCTTTACAAAGTATCTGCACCCGCCGTTCAGAAATGCCCCATTTCTCCGCTGCTTCGGGACAAGACATATATTCCATAGTTCAACCGCCCTTTCCTCAAAATCTATTAGCATAATTATAATCGGATAAACGAATAATATCAAGTACATGACATGCTCTATTTTTATCCGCACTATGATGTGTGTAATCATATCTCAAAGAAAAGAGGAACAGTAAAATGTAACTGGGTGAAATGATTATGAAGCAGAATAAAGAGAAATTCGATTTTAAGGCTTTCGGGCAAGCCATTAAAGCAGCAAGAAAAGCAAAGGGAATATCACGCAATCAGTTAGCCGATACGCTGAATATTGCGCCCCGGTATATCGCGTCCATTGAGAACAGCGGGCAGCACCCAAGTTTACAGATTTTGTATGAGCTTGTAACCCTGCTTGACGTATCAGTAGACCAGTTCTTTTTTCCGGAACGTGAACAGGAGAAGTCCACGCGCCGCCGTCAGCTCGATACCATGCTTGACACAATGAGCGAAACGGACTTAAAAATTATGTCTGCCACTGCAAAAGGCATAGAGGAAGCCAACAACGACAGGACGGGGGAATAAAGTTCCCTCGTTTTTGTCTGCATAAAGTGATTGAAGCGTCGCAGGATTGCGGCGTTTTTCTTTTGCGCTTTTTTGGCATACTGGGCATTTCGTTGTAGTGGTAAGTGAGGAAAAACTTTCTTAGCAAGCATAGGAAAAGAGTACCCTTTTCCGTATTTTCGCCCTCCCGCCCTGCGGTGCGTCGGTTGAAAATTGCTTGTTGGGAAGTGTCCCAAACCCTCGGAACGGAAAGGAGTGATTGCATGAATGGACGCAAAAGAAAAGTACAAATCAAATTCTATGTGACAGAGGAAGAACGGGCATTGATTGAGCAGAAAATGAAGCTCGTCCCCACCCGGAACATGGCGGCGTATCTTCGCAAGATTGCCATTGACGGGTATATCATTCAGACAGACCATAGCGACATAAAAGCCATGACAGCAGAGATACAGAAAATCGGGGTCAATATCAATCAGATTGCAAAGCGGGTCAATGCGACAGGCAGAGTCTACCAAGAGGACATAGAGGAAATAAAGGGGGTGCTTGCAGAGATATGGCGGTTACAAAGATTAAGCCTGTTAAAAGCACGTTGAGCAAAGCCCTTGACTATATCCAAAACCCGGATAAGACAGAGGGGAAAACACTTGTGTCCTCCTTTGGGTGCAGCTATGAAACAGCAGATATTGAGTTTGAATATACTTTGTCGCAGGCGCGGCAGAAAGGGAACAACTTAGCCTTTCATCTGATACAATCGTTTGAGCCGGGAGAGGTGGACTGTGAGAAAGCCCATGCAATCGGAAAGCAGCTTGCCGACGCAGTAACAAAGGGACAGCATGAATACGTCCTAACTACCCACATAGATAAGGGGCATATTCATAACCATATCATTTTTTGTGCGGTCAATTTTGTTGACTACCATAAATACAATTCCAATAAACGCAGCTACTACGGCATACGGAACATGAGCGATAAGCTGTGCCGGGAAAACGGGCTGTCCGTTGTTGTTCCGGGTAAAGGCAGTAAGGGAAAAAGCTATGCGGAATATCAAGCGGAAAAGACGGGAACAAGTTGGAAAGGCAAGCTGAAAATTGCTGTTGATACGCTTATCCCCCAAGTAGCAAGTTTTGAAGAATTATTGCAGCGGTTACAGGCGGCAGGCTATGAAATAAAGCCGGGAAAATATATCTCCTGCCGCGCTCCCGGACAGGAACGGTTTACTCGCTTAAAAACCCTCGGTGCAGATTATACAGAGGAAGCAATCAAAGAGCGGATTGCAGGCAAGCGCACAAAAATAGCGAAAGCTCCCAAAGAGCAGCGCGACGTATCACTGCTTATCAACATTGAAAACAGTATCAAGGCACAAAAGAGCCGGGGCTATGAACAGTGGGCGAAAATCCATAATCTAAAACTGGCTGCAAAGACCATGAATTTCTTGACAGAACACAAGATTGAGCAGTATGCGGATTTAGTCAGCCGGATTGAGGAAATAAGTGCGGAAAATAAAAAGACAGCAGACGCATTAAAGAATGTGGAGAAACGTCTTGCAGATATGGCGGTGCTGATGAAACACGTTACTACTTATCAAAAGACAAAACCAGTCTATGAAGCATACCGCAGGGCAAAGGATAAGGACACATACCGGACAAAGCAGGAAAGCAGTCTGATACTCCATGAAGCAGCAGCAAAGGCACTGAAAGCGTCGGGCATTACCAAGCTCCCCAATCTCGCCGCCATGCAGGAAGAATACGGGAAGCTCCAAGCGCAGAAAGAAGCCCTTTACACCGATTATGGAAAACTGAAAAAACAGGTCAAGGAATACGACATTATCAAACAGAACATAGACCGTATTTTAAGACTGGAAAAAGAACCGGAACGGGGCAGGGAAACAGAGCGATAGCATAAGTCGAAATGGTGTAAAGCAATTAAATACATTTTTCAAGCTCAAATAAAAAAGTGGGCGCAGACGGTCATGTAACCATAGCCGCCGCGCCCGTTTTTTGTGAGTGCATTTTCAATATGGAATTTTAATTATTACCTGCGCACCACCAGTCTTTTTAGAATTGCTTAAAATAAGTTGCCCGTCATGTTGTTTGATAATGCTGTTTGTGATATAAAGTCCCATACCAAAGTGCATATTAGAAGTTCTGCTTTTATCGCCCATAAAAAATTGTTCTTGTGCATGGTGTATAGCTTCTGATGTGAAGCCGGTTCCCTCGTCTGTTATGGATATGTGTAAAAAATGCTCTACCTTTTTTGTTGTTACATAAATTGTTCCCAGTGGTGGAGAATAGTCTAAGGCGTTACTTATCACATTCATAATTGCCCGTTCTAGCAGCAGTTTATCCGCTTTGAATATACCCAAGTCAACTTCCGTTTCCATGTGCAGACAAATTCCTTTTGTAAGACATAAGGAGTTTGCCTGTGCTTCAATCTGTCCCATGTAATCAGAAATATCAATTTCTTCCAAATGGAGCTGATACCCGGCAACAGTCCGGGAAATATCAATCAGCGTCTTAATATAAATGCTTATTTGACTGGAGCTTTCAGTGATATAATCTGCATATAGACGTTGTTCATCATCAAGTTCCGTTTCATTTATCAAATCAATATTTCCTTGAATAACTGTCAAAGGCGTTTTCAAATCGTGGGCTAATGCTGCAATCTGTTCTCTCTGTAATTGTTCCGCGTGCCATTGCTTCTCTAAAGACATTTTCAGATTATCTTTCATATTAGCAAAAGAACAAAGTGCGTCCTCAAATTCTCTGATTTTTGAATGTCCCACTTCAAAATCAAGATTTTGCTGTGCAACCTGTTCTGTCGCTTCAAAAAGAGGAGCAAGCTGTACCCTCAAATTCTTAGAGAATTTTGTTGTTAGTATTACGCAAACCGCAATGCAATTCGCGCCTATGAGGATATACAACAAAATTTCCGGCGAAGGAAAATGCTCATTAAACCATTCATTTGTAAATTGTGAACCAATATAGTATTGAAGCACCACATATTCATTTTCGCGGGTAACAAGTAAATATTGCTTATTAAGATTTACATTTGTTTTGCCCGATATAGCATAATCCATAGCTCGGTCTAAATCATCGCCCTCCAAAGATGTTTCCAACATCTGATAATTTTTATCTAACACTAAATATTTGCACCCCATAGGAAGCTGAATATCTGTCAATTCAGGGGTTGCCGCAATAATCGGAACAAGATTTTGGGTACTGCGTTCTGAATAATCAGCATAAGTAATAAAATTTGTACCAACTCCAATATAAATAAGGCTAAATGGAATAGCTACCGAACCCATTAACCCAATAAGCAGCATACATAAAAATTTCCAAAAAGACGCTTTTAATGATATTGTTTTCTTTATTCCCATTTATACCCAATCCCCCAAACTGTCGTTATCGGCTGAATGTCTAGTTTGTTCAATTTTGCCCGAATATTTTTGATGTGAGTAGAAATTGTGGAATTATCACTGTCGCCCTCTAAACTGAAAACTGCTTCATAAATTTGTTCTTTTGAAAATACCTGTCCTTTATTTTTCGCAAGATATTCACATATCAGATATTCGCTTTTAGTTAGCGGAACAGGTACATTGTCTATCCGTAATTCCTTTGCAGACAAATCAATTTTTATCCGGTCAAAAGTAAGCGCAGTATGTCTTTCCCTATGTTCCCGGCGTAAATGAGCGTTTACTCTTGCTCGCAGTTCTACAATACGGAACGGCTTAGTCAGATAATCGTCAGCACCTAAACCAAGTCCAAACGTAATATCATTTTCCATTGTCTTTGCTGTCAGAAAGAGAATAGGGCAATCCACTAATGAGCGGATTTTATTACAATAAGAAAACCCGTCTATATCTGGCATCATAATATCTAATATAATCAAGTCGTAGTTGTTCAATTTATCAAGAGGAACTTCTGCGGCAGATGTATAGGTCGTAACGAAATGTCCGTCTTTTTGCAATCCATTTTTTACAAGCTCTAAAATGGGACGTTCATCATCAACGATAAGAATTGCTGCCATGTTATCGCCTCCTTTCACTATACTTTTTAGTATATCATACTTCAAAAAAGCAGAAAAGTTATCATTGCCGTTTTGCAATATAATATTGATTATTTACTTTGACTGCGACTGCTTCACTCTTATCAATACCGTAAATCTCATAAATATCTGTGTAAATCCACTGTTCACGTCCTTGTCCGTTATTTTCTCCATACCAGTCAATACTACTTAAATCCTTTTTCGATAAAGGTTTTTTCGTTTCAGTGTCAAATGTGACATTTTTTGCAAGAATATCAATGTAACTGCCTAATTCGTCATCTGATACTATATCAGCCGTTACTTGATAAACCACCTCGCCACAAAGGAGCTGTGTCGCATTTTCCGGATTGATTTCAAAGCTGCCATTTATAGGTTTTTCTGTTCCCTTAAAATCAAAAATCGTATCACTATCCTTTATATTCTCGCTGAGAACAGCTTTATGATACCCACCATTTACATCTACAATTAGATAATCGTCTGCATTAGGAGCTGCATATACATTCAAAAAAGGAATGATATACGCGGCTTCTGGTGCTTTTTCTGCCAAGTCTGCTAAAGATTGAAAAGTAGCTGCTTCAACATTTTCTTGCAGTAATATTTTCCCGTTTTTGTCTATGGCTGCAAGCTGCCGGATATATCCAATCCATTCTCCAAGCCCACCATTCGATACGGTATCTGCTAAAATTGTATAATCATTACCCTTATAGGAAAATTGTGTTACGTTTTCTGTGTTCAGATAGCAGTGTTCTTTGTCACTGGAATATTCTTTGATTTTATCCTGTAAAGAACAGCCTGTAAAAGCAACACAAATGATAAAAGTAAATAGTACAAGCATACTCCGTTTTTTATTCATAATTTTTTCGTCCCTCCCAATGAGAAAACCATAATAAAGTTAATAGCACACTGCCTATTGTTAATACAGCAATCCATATCCATTCTGTTACATGGACAGAAAGCCTGCTGTTCATAACATCATGCACCCAATTCATAGACCATGCAAAAGGGATATATCGTCCCATACCGTTTAGCTCAATATTGCTATATAAAATACATTGCAAACTTTCAAATATTCCCCAAAACAATGAAATACCCAGCCCAAAACGAAAGCTAAGGAATAAATGTAGGGCATAAATAATTAAACTGTAAAATGCCATTCCTGCGACTGCTTTGACTAACATACTAAGTTGTATGGTATTTGCTATTCCCACCAAATGAACGGCAAAAAGAAAGATAAGAAATAGACAAAACAGTGCAACTATTCCCGTTCCATATAAAACGACTAATTTTGCAAACATAGCTTTATATCGGTTAGTCACTCCAAGCAATATTTGAAAGTGGGAAGTTTTTTCTTCTAATAAGACATTCAAGCTAACGACAACACTTATCAACAAAGGGAAAACGGTTGCTGTAAGTTCCAATATCATCTTTAATTTTTTGTAATCTGCTGTGTTCCCATAAAGGATATAGTAAACAGTAAATAGTAACGCTCCCAAAATAGGCAGACATAAATGTATCGTCCAAAATGGCGTATGTTTCACTTTTACAAATTCAGAATGAACCGCACCCAAAAAGCCCATACGCTACCTCCTTTTTGAAAAATCCTTTGCGTCCGCAAAAGACAAAATAACGAATAAAAAAATTGACAATACAATAGAAATAAAAACGATTATAGACAATCTGGGATTTCCTGCAAAAGTTCCATTCAGTTCAATTCCCATAAGTGGCTCTGCCAATTTAGCAGCCCAACAATACGGCACAAGCCACCAAATGGCTGTGTTTCCCAGTAAAATAGGGAGAAATATTCCAAGTATGGTATTTAGTATTATCGGTACAAACAGTCCTGTTTTTCGCGTAAGATACAAGCATAAAGGAATTTGCCATACAGATGCAAGAACAATCGCTATGCTACCTACCATACTCTGTGGGACAGAATATACCGCTGTTACAGGGGAAATGATATTGCTGATTGAGATAAGTAATGCTAAAAATATTCCTGCTATAAGCAGCTTTTCAATCAGAATAACCCCTTTTGCCATTTCAAATTTTGAAAGGTTCAATGGCATAGAAAATACAGAATAATATTTCCCTGCACTATCTTCTTTTCGGTGTGATAAGGAACATAAAATTGCGATTGCCCCCGGAAGCAGAAACGCATACCACCAATAAATCGTTGTATATTGAAAACCGAAAAATCCGCCCACTATCCATGCAAAAATAGCTGTGATAAACGGAATGATGAAAAGCAGCTTGTTTGATATTGTTCTTTTGAATTTCAGATGTTCTGATTTTAAGTAGTTCATACATTACCCCTCCCTATGGTTATTTTTTACGACGTCCATAAAAAGCTGTTCCAAATTTTCATTTGTATTAAATTTTCCCTCATAACCTAAGACACCACCTGCAATAATGCCGATATGGTCTGCTGTCTGCTGCACCTCTGAAAGAATATGACTGGATAAAATAACGGTAATCCCCTTTGCCGGAAAGGAGCGGATAAGTTCTCTAAGTTCTTCAATCCCCACCGGGTCAAGACCATTTGTAGGTTCGTCAAGAATAAGCAACTTAGGACTATTTAATAATGCAATCGCAATTCCAAGCCGCTGTTTCATGCCAAGAGAAAACTGTCCTGCTCTTTTTTTGCCTGTTTCTGTAAGCCGGACAATTTGAAGCACTTCCTCAATTCTTTTGTCTGTCAATCCTAAAAGAGTTGACCTAACTTTCAGATTTTCAAAAGCGGTTAAATTCTCATAAAGCGGCGGCATTTCAATCAATGCTCCGATATGATTTAAGTCGCTTCGTTTCCATGTGTGTCCGTCAAACTCAATGCTTCCAGATGTCGGTTTCAAAATGCCTGTTATCATTTTAAGTGTTGTGGACTTTCCGGCTCCGTTTGGTCCCAACAATCCATAGACGGAATTTTTTTCAATATTCAGCGATATGTTATTTACAACTGTCTGCCTGCTGAATGATTTACAGAGATTTGTTGTTTTCAAGATTATACTCATATTTTACACTATCCTTTCTTTTGATTATGCTAAAAGGATAACTGCAAATTTTGAAGATTTCATAAAGAAAATAGAATTTCTCAAAATACATAATAGAAAATATTGGGGGTTAAAGTTGAAAACAGGTCAAGGAATACGACGTTATCAAGCAGAACATAGACCATATTTTAAGACTGGAAAAAGAGCCGGAACAGGGCAGGGAAACCGAACGCTTACAGTAGAAATATTCATAAAAGCGTGGTAGGATAAAGGTATTCCAATACAGACAGGAGTGTGAAAACATGGCAGACCAAACGATACCCGATTATGAAACCATACGTGCCGCTGTTGCCGGGGAAACATGGGCGGTGGAAAAGGTGCTTATGTGCTACAAGGACGAAATCGACAGACAGGCAACTGTAAAGAAACGTCAGCCGGACGGAACATTCAAACTGGAAATTGATGAAGATATGCGCCAGTATATCACAATGAAGCTGATAGAAGCCCTCCCCCAGTTTCCCCTTGAAGAAATGGAAAGAGAGGAGAAAAGAAATCGGGACAAAAAATCATAAAAAGGTAGACGGGAAGCTGCTGCGGACAGATAAGCAGTTCCGGCATTTGAAGCAACGGCAAAAAGAAACTATCAGTACATGGCTTTATGAGGAATACCGCCGTCTTTGGATAGAAAAGGGACAGGAGCCGCATAAGCACAACAACCGGGAAATCGTTGCCGCTGTTATGAAGCAGATAGAAGCTGCGGGGATATGGCTGCCGGAACAGGAAGTAACAAAATATTTTTACCGCAGGAAAGCCCATTACCGGAACCGGATAGAAAAAGAATTGCAGCCGAAGCCGGAAATGCAGGATAAAGACAGTCAGACACAAAAAGAACAGGGTGCAGGAAGCCAGTAATGACCTCCCGCACCCTGTTCTTTTATAGGTACTGATTTTAGAATGTTACGCAGTAGAACCCCGATTTCAAAGGAAAAGGTATTCTGTATCGCCTATGCCAGTTTCACGCCATTTATACCCTGTAAATCAAGGCTTTTTTCGCCCCTATTGCGTAACCGCCGCACGCCGTTTCCTCATGCGCTCGGCTGCCTGTCTGCGGGTAATGCGCTTCCGGCAGTCCGGGCAGTATTTGACGCTGTTTGATTTTGATACAAAGAATGTGCCGCACTCGGTACAACGCTTTTTGTCCTCGGTTTTGAAAAGCTCTGCATACAGCAGTTTATCAAGAGGAAGTACGGCAATTTGAAACCACTTGCATAAAAGCGAATAGGAAATAAGCTGCGGGCAGACACATTCCTCCCCGTCGTCCAGTAAGATACAGTGTCCGCGCTCGCAGTTGCAGCATTCTTTTTTTACAAGGCTGTTGACTTTCCGGCTCTGTGGCGGCGTGAGCCGCTTATCCCCGGTCATACCTCATCAGCGGCGAAAATGGCAAGCTCCGCATATTCGTTTTCTGTTAATGGGTAGATTTTCTGTAAGATGCGTTCTGCAAAGGGGCGCATATCCTCGTCCATGAATGGCAGCGCAGCCGTCATATTTTCCATAAGCTGTGCCTTGCTTCCCTCATGGTAAATACTCAACAGGTTCATTTCTTCAACGGTTAGTCTAATCATGCTCATACCTCCAATTCGTGATTTTTTGATTTTGCCGCTTTTTTCTGTGCGGTCTTTTCTTTGTCTGCTCTAAGCTGCGCTCGGATAGAGGGCTTTTTCTCCGGTTCTGTCTGTTTCTTTTCTGCTTTGAGGGCTTCGGCGTATTCTGCAAGAGAAATCTGTCCTCCGGCTTTTGCCTTTTCCTCCAGTTCTGCGGCAGTCGGGGTGTTGTTTATCTGTCCGTCAATCATATTATAGTTTTGCTCGGTGGTCTGCTCGGCAGTTTTCAGATAGTTTTCCGGCTGCTCTGCGGTAATGGCAAACGCCCGCGTGCCGTTCCCCATAATCAGATATTTTCCGTCGTCGGACTGGTGGTGCAATCCATATCCGGCAGCTTCCATTTGTTCGCGGCCCATGGCGGTTACATAGAAAGTCCCTCTCGGTGTTTTGATTGTTTCGCCCGTTTCCAAATCGTCGGGAATAAGGGCTTTTTCCTGCTCCTTGAAAAATTCCGGCACGTCTTTATAGCCGAAACTGTCTACATAGTGGGCGGTGTCCTGCCCATTCTGATGAAGCACCACCACATCGGAAACGGAAAGGCTGTGTCCCTTAAAATCTTTTGGGTGGTCGATATTGAAGCGGGTGTAAATATCTTCAAGGGAAGTCCCCGGCGTAAGCTCTGCGGAATAGACAAGGGCATAGTTTTTCGGGTCTACCCGGTGTCCTGCGGCAGTCAGACGGTCGTAAGGCTCAAAACGCAAGTCCCTTGTTTCGTCCCCGCCCTTAATCTGATAAATGGAAAAGGTATCTTTGTGCTGTGCGGATTGTTCCTGTGCAGCTACCTTTTGCTGCCGGATATGCGCCCGCTGTAACTCGGTAGGTTTTTCTCCGGTAAGGGGCGCAATGGCTTTCACATAATCAGCCGCATAGTAGGCGTTACTGGTAAGCTGCCGCTGCCATGCCCCGGCTTTGGGCGACCAACGGAAGCCGTTGCTTTTTAAGGCTTCCCGCGTGGCTTCGTCCGGCTTATCCTCAAAGAAGATTTGCAGGCGGTTCGCTTCGGTGTTTGCTTCCACCTTGCCGCCGTCAAATTCCCACCCGGCAAAACCGATTTCCTTTTGCTGTGAAATGGATTTGATACGGTCTTTCACACGCCGGATTTCTGCGCTGTTGTTGGATAACGCCCAAGTCGCAAAGGGCTTGTCCCCCAAATGCCAACTGCTCGCCATGTCTGCTTTCAGTTTTTCAAGCTGTTCCGGCGGTAAATGCGGGCAGCCGTCAAGGGTCTTATGCTTGCGGTAGTAGGCGTTTACGGCTTTCATGGTTTCCTGTGATTTTTCAAGGCTTTCCAGTTTCTTTTCCAACTTCTGTACTGCCTGCGGGTCGTCTGCACTGATACCGCCCATGCCGGTACTGCGGATTTTATCAAGAAGCCCCTGTATGTCCTGCCATTCCCGGTAGTTGCTGTCGCGGGCTGCGTTCTGCTTTTCTTTCTTCCTTGTGGGGAAGTTAGAGCCGCCCGCGATAAGGATAGAGGGAACACGCGCGTCAATCTCATAGCCTTTGTTCATGTTCGCCGCCAGTTTCCGGGCATAGGTATCAAGCAGGCTGTCGATTTTCTCATGGTACATCGGGTCTACCCGGCGTTTCTGCCGTTCTGCAAGCTGTACGGCTTCATCTACATAATGCCTGTATTCTGCTGTTGCGCTGCCTTGCTTATAATCGGAAAAGCTGTTTGCGTCCTTTGCACGTTTGGCGGCAGCTTCATTGATAGTGTAATAAGGTGCGGCGGGGGCAGCCTGTTCCGGCTGTGGGGGCTGTGGAGCTTCGCTTCTTACACCTGTATCAGCTTCCGGCTCGGTCTGTGCTTCTTTTTCCTGTACCGGGGCTGTTTCTTTTGGAAGCTCCGGCGCGGCTGCTTCTGCTTCGGGCTGTGCCTGCTCGGTGGTCTGTTCCTTATCCTGTGCCTGTTGGATTTCTGCGAAATGTCCGTCTATGGTAGCAATCAGCTTCGCAGCGGTGCTGCGGATTGTTTCAAGAGAGCCTTTCAGCTCCGCAAGCTCCTTTCCGCTGCTCCACCCGGCGATATACCCAAAGGAATAGTCGGACGTATCAAGCCCGTAGTGTTGGCAAACGGCATAGGCGACGCTTTCTGCCTGTACCTCGCGGGTGCGGCGGTCGGGGCGTTCCGGCGCGTCTTTGTCTATGTCATGGAGTGTCGCATGGGCGATTTCATGGATTGCGGTCTTGATGTTCTGCAATTCGTCCATGCCCTCGTTGATAGAGATACGCTTTTCCTCATAATTGCAGCGTCCTTTGATACCGTCATTCAATGCTTCAAATTCCATAGCAAAGGGGGAAGTTTTTTCAAGGGCAGCAAAAAAATCTTTGTACTGTTCCACATTGCCCGTCAGTTCATAGGTAAGGACAGGCAGTTCTTTTCCCTCGGTCTGTGAAATGTCAAAGACAGATACCACACGAAAAGCGGGTATCTTGATTTCCTTTTCCTCGGTAACAGGCTTTCCGTCCTTATCGAAAACAGGCTTTTGCGTGTCCGGGTCGATTTTTTCCACCTGTTTCTTGACGGTAAAGGGCGCGGGCGCAATTATCTTGATAGCTTTTTCTCCCGGCTTTACATGGCGGTCAAATTCCTTTTCCCATTGTTTGTAACCTTTTACAAGGCTGCCGCCCTGCATGGCGATAAGGATTGTATTGTTAAAGCTGTAATTGTGAAACTTTGACATGGTACGCAGATAATCGGCGTAGCGGTCGCTTTCATAAATCCCCAAAATGCCCTGTTCCAGTCGGTCGGTAATCTCTTTCATCTTGTCGGCGGGTTTTTCGGAAGATAGGATAAGCGGGAGAACCGGGCGCGGCTCTGCTTCGGGTGCAGCCTGTACCGCCATAGCAGCGTCAAGGTCTGCCTGTTCCTTTTCCTGCGCCTGCGGTTGCGGCGTTACCCGGTATTCCTCCGGCACGTCGCGCCCGTCGTACCACTGTGTAAAGGTGTTGCGGTTATTGTAAATATAGCCCTGCTCGGTAAATCTGCCCCCGTCATTGATAGCAGCGTCCCGCCCGTATTCCTCATAGAGAAAATAGTTTTTTGCTTCTTCCAGTAGCTCCAACTCGTCCAGTTCTTCAATCAGATAATGCCCGTAATCTTCCTCACTCTGTACGGACGGGTAAAGCCAGTAACAATCAAGGTTTTGTGCAAGGTTGATGATGTCCTGCAAGTCCCTTGTATGGTCGCCGTATGTGATAGCCGCAGCAAATTTTTCCCGGTCGTCGTCAAACTGCATTTTCAAAAGCTCGCCCAAATAGTTCAGCTCGTCAAGGCTTTCAAGCTCGGTCAATTTTTCTGCCAGTCCCGGAATAGAGGACTGATATTCTGTGATGTGCAGTTCCCCGTAGTTTTTGCCGTCTATCCCGATACGGTCAAAGACTTCTTTCAAATGCTCGGCAGTCGTGGGGAATGATACCCATTCGCCCGCAGGTCTGCCCTCGGTGTACTTTCCAAGATTAGAAAGATACCCGCTTAAAATCGGTTGTTCCATGCGTTCGCTCCTTTCTTTCTCAATCATGCGGTGCATAAGTTCGTAGTCCTCCATGCTCATGCTCCCGTCAAAAATGTAGGGGTCGGGTTCTTCGCCGTCCCGGTAGGCTTTTTCAGAGAACGGAAGCCCCGCAGCGTGGGCGGCGGCTCTTGCTTCCTCGATAAGCTCCGGCGGCAGCCTGTCGTCGTGGGCTTCGATAAATTCCTCGATATTGCTATATCCGTTTTCGTAATGGTGGCGCACTCCTGCGGTCAGCTCGTCAAGGCTCATTTCCTCGCCAAGATAGCCGGAATAATAGCCGTTTACCACAACGGCGGCAGGGTCAGCCTGCTTGATTTCCTCCATGCGGCTTCTGTCCTCCGGGTAAAGGTAGTCGCCCATTTCAAGGGAAAAATGCTCGGCGTTCCAAGAACGTCCCGTTTTCCAAAACGCCACCCAAGCGATACCGTCCCGTAATTCTTCTTGATAGTCCTTTACGGTGTCCCGTAAACTTGCCATGTGTAACCTCCTTTCTTCGGTTTCAGAGGGTTTGGGACACTTCCCAACAAGCAAAAATCCCCGCCGTTCTCGGTAGAGAAAGCAGGGATTTTACGGAAAAGGGTACTCTTTTCCTATGCTTGCTATTCAGTTATTTTTTCTTCGGAAGCTCCACCCGGTAGTTAACGTATTTCCCGCCCGTATCAGCTAATACGATAGTTCCGTCGTAGGTTTTGCCCGTCTTTGGGGAATAGAGCTTTTTCACATTTACTTTGCCGGATTTTAAGAGTGCAGCGGCAATCTTCGGAGTAAAGGCTACTTTGCGTTCCTCAAAGAAACGGTCATTTTTCCACATGGTAAAGATACATTCTTTGTTGCTGCAATAGTAATTCTTCTTGCCCTCATAAACGGGAGAACCGCAGCGGGGGCAGCTTCCCAATGCTTCCCGTTCCGGTTTGAACATCTGCGATTTATCATCAGAAAGAAACGGATAGGTCTTTACCAGTTCCCGCGCCATATCCTCAATACCCTCCATAAATACGGCGGGGTCTGCCTTGCCTTTTGCAATCTGTGTCAGATTGTTTTCCCATTCTGCGGTAAGCTGCGGGCTTGTCAAGGTGTCCGGCAGGACGCACACAAGGTTGATACCGTCTTTTGTGGGAAGTAGCTGCTTTCCTTTTCGCTCCACAAAGCCGCCCTTTACCAGTTTTTCAATGACGGCGGCGCGGGTGGCGGGAGTTCCAAGCCCTTTGCGTTCTGCGTCCGGGTCGGTGTCCTCGCTTCCGGCGCGCTCCATAGCAGAAAGGAGCGACGCTTCGTTGTGGGGTTTTGGCGGTGTTGTGTCATGCTCCGTTACCGTTGCCGCCGGATTTTCAAAGGTCTGTCCCTCGGTAAATGGCGGCAGGGTCTTTTCGGTGTCGTTGTCTGCGTCGTCCGCGTCGGGCTTATTCTTTAAGGCTACCCGGTAACGGCGGTCAAGCTCTTTCCAACCGTCGTACAGCACTGTTTTTCCCTTTGCGGTAAAGGACTGTCCGGCACATTCAAAGATAGCTGTAACTGCTTCAAAGGTATGCGCTGCGGCGGTTGCCATAAGTAAACGCGCCCCGGCAAGGGTAAGGATATTTTTTTCACTTTCCGGCAGCGTGGTAATATCAGTTTTTGCAAGCTCCATAGTGGGGATAATGGCGTGGTGGTCTGATACCTTTTTACTGTTCAGCACCTTTCCAAGCTCCGGCGTGAAGTCTTTTCCCGCCATAAAAGAAAACTTTCCACAAAGCAGCTTGATAATGCCCGCCGCTGTGTCGCCCATGTCGTCGGTCAGATAACTGCTGTCTGTTCTCGGATAAGTAAGAAGTCTTTTTTCATACAGAGCTTGTGCAAGGTCAAGGGTCTGCTTTGCGGTATATCCGAACAGGCGGTTTGCTTCCCGCTGCAAAGAAGTAAGGTCAAAGAGCTTCGGCGGGGCTGTGGTCTTTTTCTCTTTTACAAGGGAAGTGCAGACTGCTTTTGACGCTTCACAAGTCGTTTTTAATGCGTCGGCTTCTGCCTTATTTGAAATCCGTTCACTTGTAGCTTCCGCGCCGGATAAGGAAAGGCGCACATGGTAGTATTTTTCTTTCTTGAACGTGGTAATGGCTGCGTCCCGGTCAACAAGCATTTTTAAGGTCGGGGTCTGTACGCGCCCCACATTCAAGGTATGGTTGTAAAGGACAGAAAAAAGACGGGTGGCGTTGATACCGATTAGCCAGTCTGCCTTTGCCCTGCATAATGCGGAAGCAAAGAGTGCGTCGTATTCCTCGCCGTTCTTCAGATGAGAAAATCCCTCTTTGATAGCAGCTTCTTCCATTGAGGAAATCCACAAGCGGCGCATGGGCTTCCTGCACCCGGCAACTTCATAGACAAAGCGGAAAATGAGTTCCCCCTCGCGCCCTGCGTCGCAGGCATTGACGACTTCGGAAACGTCTGCCCGGTGCATAAGCTCTTTTAGGATTTTGAATTGTTTTTCCTTGTCAGAAGCAACGGTGTACTTCCATTCCTGCGGCAAAATCGGTAAGCTGTCATAGCTCCACCTTTTATACTGCTCCCCGTAGGCGGCAGCTTCGGAAAGCCCTACCAAATGTCCCACGCACCAAGAAACGATATAGCCGCTTCCTGTGAGAAATCCGTCTTTCTTTTCCTTTGCCCCAAGTACGGCAGCGATTGTCTGTGCCACACTGGGCTTTTCTGCGATAACTAAAATCAATGATATTTCCTCCTTTTATCGTTTGGTCTGTCGTTTGTTTTCCAGTTTTCTGATACAGTACCCCACACAAGGGGACTGCCCCTTGTAAGGGCAGCCCGCGCAGCGTGGGGAAGAAAGCTCCGGCGGGGATTTTTCCCCTTTGCCATAATCCGGCTTCTGTACCATCATTTTTTCAAAGGGACTGTCGGTAAATAAGGTCATACTTCCTCGTCCTCCGTTTCTTCCTCTTTGGGAACTTCCCCGGCATCTGCTTCCGGCTCGTCCTCGTCGTAATCCTCAAAGTCAAAATCTTCAAGGTCGGTGCTTCCTTTCACGTTCTGCTTCGGTTTTACAAACTTAAAGTAGTAGAACGCCGCGCCGCCACCAAGCAGCACAAAGAGGACTAAGGCAAGCACCGCGCCGGGATTGCCCCCTTTTTCTTTCGGTTCTTCCGGCTGCTCTGTGGGTGTTGGGGTAGGTTCTTTGCCTGTGCAGCCTGTCAGAGTAGTTGCACATACAGGGCAGGACGTATTTACTTTTCCGGCTTCGCATTTCTCCGTACAGTTGCAGACTTCCGGCTTTTTCGTGGCTTCCCCGGTTTCCGTCAGTGCCATAAGGTCGGCTTCGTCTACTTGATTAAGGAAATGTACGGTCTGTTCCCCCTCGGCTGCCCGGTCAATGAGGATATAGAAGTAGTTGCCGCCTTTGGTGGTAACAGTGATAAGCTGCTTATTGCCGCCAAAATCATCAACCAGTGTTGCGTTGCCCTTTGGGGTAAGGGGCGGCGTTTCTTCTGTTTCCTCCACAACTACGTTGCTGTCGTTGGTCGCGTCCTCTGCGGGTGGCTCTGTGGCTGCGCCCTGTGCATAGGCAGGGACAGAAAAACCGCCCATAAAGATAAGGGCGGCACAAAGGGCAGTCATGGTCTGTTTGAGTTTATTCTTCATCTGCATTGTCCTCCTGTTCTTCGTAGTCTGCGGCTTCATCAGAAACAGGGGCGGCACTCATACCGGGAATACCGCCGCCGGACAGCATAGCGTTCAGTTCCTGCGGGGTCAGACGCATAGCGCGTACAAGCTGCACGATTTCAAGGTTTTCCGCTTCGGTTTTCTGCGCTTCCAGTCCTTTCAACTTGTTCTGATACTCTGTGATTTTCTCGCGGGTCTTTGCGATTTCCTTATTGATACGGTCGATTTTGTTGTTTGCCATAAATGAAATTCTCCTTTCTTTTCGGGGCTGCTTACCAGTTCATCAGCCCATAGCCTTTGATACATTGATAGTTAAGGTCATAACTCTTTATCTTGCAGGCGTCGCCGGAATTACCCTCAACGGTATAGACGCGGCTTCCGTCCCTGCCAAGCACAAGCCCTACATGGTCGGCAACGCCGTCTAAATCCCAGTCGAAAAAGATAGCGTCGCCGGGTGCGATATTCTCATAGCCCCGCGCGCCCCATTGTCCCCTTGACTGGAACCAGGGAACGCCCTGCCATTCGCAGCCCGCAAAGCGGGGTTCGCTTTTTCCGGCTTGATTGTAGCACCATGATACAAAACAGGCGCACCATTCCACGCGGCTGTTAAAGCCGTACCAAGACCAGTAAGGGTAGCCGCCCACATTTCCGACCTGCTGTTTTGCAAGCTCCATAAGCTCCGGGTTTCCGGGACGTGTGCCGTTTACAAATTCCACGCCGCTTAAATCCTCGGACGGGCTTCCGTCGGGAGAGCCGCCGCCGAAAATCAACGGTTTGTTGCCCTGTGTCTGTAAGTACACCTTGAACATTTCAAACTGCTGTGGGTTCAGCAGTTCTTCCGCAAGGGAAGCAATCGGCTTGTTTGTCAGCTTCACATTTAAGATACGGTATTCGTATTCTTCCTCGTTGCCCTCCTCGTCGGTGGTAGTGCGTATCTCGATTTCTTCCGTCAACGTCAAGGTGTACTGTAAGCCGAACAGCCGCTTTAGCTCTGCCTGTGCGCTCTGCGGGGTGTAACTCTGTAAAAGGGCAGTCAAGTACGACGCTAATTCGTGGGGGTTATGCCCGATAGTGTCAAGGTCATAGCGGTATTCATCATAGCCGCTGTGGGTGCTTTCGATATTGTCAATTTCCTGTTGCAGCTCATGTTCCATTGCAGCATAGCTCTGTTCCGTTGCCACAAGGTCGCTGTCCTCGGACGTGTAGGAAGTCCCTAACACGCTGTTCATACTGCCGGAAAACATTGCACCGCAGGAGGAAAGCCCTACGGATACCATGATGAACAGAAGCAGCGCGGCGATAGCGATTATCACGCCTGCCGGGTGTCGCCCTGCAAAGGCAGCCGCTTTCTTTGCTGCTGTTTGGGACGCTCCGGCGGCTGCTTTGGCGGTGGCTGCGCCGCCTTTCTTTACGGTCTTTGCATACTGGCGTTTGATTTTCTGTTTCTGCATGAAGCGGGAAAAGGGATTGCTTGTAAGCTGCGGGTTCTCCTGCAAGGCTTTGTGATACTGGAAGTTCACGTTTGCCTTAAATGCTGCCTGTTCTGCCTTTGCCGCGTCCCGGTAGGGTTTCAGTTTATGGCTGCGGTAGCCCTGTTTTAATTTTCTTGTCCCGTACCTTGCGCCGCGCTCGGCAAGTTCCTCCGATTTATGCGCGCCCTCCACGCCGGAATTGTCTTTCTCGACACTGTGGATTTTGTTGTGAACAAAAATACCCGCTTCCTGCGCGGGGCGGGATAACGGGTTATTGTGGGCTTTGCCGCCGGGTATCGGCTTTTCCTGTTCCTCAAAGCGTAAACGGGTCTTTGCCTTTCCGGTGGTTTCCTCAAAGGTGCGCTCTTTTACCAGTTTTTTCTGTTTCGGGAGAGCTGCCTTTGCTTCGTCCAGTTTGTCGGCTGCTTTTTCTGATTTTTTGATGTAGGGTTGCAGTTCCGGCGTTTCCCGTTCCTCGTCGGTAAACTGCAAGCGGGAAGTGGAAGTACGCAAAACAGCCGCTTCCTGTGCTTTCTTGACTGCCTTTTTGCTTGCCTTTCGGGTATGGGCTGCGTCAAGGTGTTCCATGACGCGCTCTGCGGTAGCAGTGTCCGGCTGTGAAAAGTCGCTGTCTGCTTCCCGGCTGCTGATACGCTCGGCGGTCTGCTGTGTTTCGTTGATTTCCACCGCACCGTCGCGGGTCATTTTCTGTGTGATTTTATCGCGTGGTTTTAATTGCTTGATAGTCCTGCACCTCCAATCCGCGCCCTCGCAAGGGCGCAATATTCTGCGTTTAATTCAATCCCGATATAATGGCGGTCAAGGCTTTTTGCTGCAAGCCCGGTCGTGCCACTTCCAAAAAACGGGTCTAGGACAATCCCGCCTTTGGGACAGCCTGCCAAGATACAGGTTTCCGCTAATTTCGGGGGAAAGGCGGCAAAGTGCGCCCCTTTATAGGGGACAGTGTTAATCAGCCACACGTCCCGCTTGTTCCGCATAGTTGGCATGAGTGCGTCGTCATAATAGCCGCCGTCCCGCGGTCGGTTTAGCCCCTGTACTTTGCCCTGTCCGGGAACTTCCTGCGTGTATTTGCTGTTGGTGCTGCGCGCCCTGCGGTATCGTTCTGCGGTAGTGGGTGCTAAGGGTTCCGCAATGGCGGCAGCGTCATAGTAATATTTCTTTTCCTTTGAGAGCAGGAAAATATGTTCATAACAGCGGGTCGGACGGTCTTTGCAGCTTTCCGGCATAGGGTTTTGTTTCTGCCATATAATATCGCTGCGCAGATACCACCCCTGTTCCCGCAGGGAAAACGCCAAAAGCCAGGGGATACCGATTAAGTCCTTTTGCTTGCAGCCGGAAACGCGGCTGTTCCTTGCAATCCGCTGTCCGGTGCGCCCCTTTGGATTTTTCGGGTCAGCATAACCACCTTTATTCCCGGTGCCGCAATAGGTGTCTGCAATATTCAGCCATAGCGTACCGTCCTTTCTAAGTACCCGGTAAAGCTCGCCAAAAACAGCGGTCAGCCTGTCAATATACTGCTCCGGCGTGTCCTCCTGCCCGATTTGTGCGTCAAGCCCATAGTCCCGCAGCGCAAAGTAGGGCGGGCTTGTAACGCAGCAATGGACGCTTTCAGAGGGGAACTCCTGTAAAGCACAAAGTGCGTCCCGGTTGATAATTACGTCTGTTTTCATAGGCTGCTCACTTCCTCCGGCTTCGTCGTCATAATGCGGTAAAGCTCGGTGTCTTTCGGGAAATGGTCTACAAAGGGAAGCACCACATTTCCATAAAAGATAAGTCCCTCGCCTGCTTCGGTGTGGGTTACATACTTCATCTGCTGTGGGCTGATATTTAACTGCTTTGCAAGGATAGCCCGGTCGCCCTGCGCCTGATTGAGCATGAGGACAAAATCAGAGTTTTCAAAGATATTTTCCACCTCGCGGGAAGCAAGCAAGTCCTTAATGTTCTGCGTGATAGCTGTGGGTATGCCGCCCCATTTTCTAAAACGCTTCCAAATCTCCACACTGTAAGCTGCGGTCTGTTCCTCTTTTAAGAGCAGATGAAATTCGTCCATATAGTAGCGGGTAGATTTCTTTTCTGCCCGGTTAATGGTAACGCGGTTCCATATCTGGTCTTGCACAATGAGCATACCTAACTTTTTGAGCTGCTTTCCAAGCTGCTTAATGTCAAAGCAGACAAGGCGGTTAGAAAGCTCCACATTCGTTCTGTGGTTGAACACGTTAAGGCTGCCGGAAACATACAGCTCCAATGCCGCCGCAATGCGGGCTGCTTCCGGCTCCGGCTGTTTTAGCAGCTCGTCGTAAAGGTCGCCCAAGATAGGCATTTTCTCCGGGTCGGGGTCAGCAAGGTAGTCCCGGTACACATTCCTTACAGCGCGGTCAATGACGGTCTTATCAACGGGCTGCAAGCCCTCCTTGCCGCCAATGACAAGCTCGCAGAGGGAAAGGATAAAATCACTTTTCAATGCAAGGGGGCTGTCGTCCTCGCTGTAATTAAGGTTCATATCCATAGGGTTCACATACTGGGGCGTACCGTCCATGCCTTTCCCGGTCGGGGATAAGCGTATCACTTGCCCGCCAAGCCGCTTGACAAGGGCAAAATATTCCGCTTCCGGGTCGCAGATAAAAATATCGTCGTCGGTAATGAGAAAGGCGTTTGTGATTTCCCGCTTTGCCGCAAAGGATTTTCCGCTGCCCGGTGTTCCCAAGATAAGCCCGTTTGGGTTTTTAAGCTGCTTGCGGTCGCAGAGTATCATGTTGTTTGACAGGGCATTTAAGCCGTAATACAGGGCAGCCCCGGTCTGAAATAGCTCCTGCGTGATGAACGGGATAAAAATAGCGGTGCTGCTCGTCGTCAAACCTCGCTGAATAGGGATAAGGTTCTCGCCCAAAGGGACAGAGGACATCAGCCCCGCTTCCTGCTGATAGTCAAGACGGGTCAGGGCGCAGTTGTATTTCTGTGCAATGCCTGCCGCCGCAAAAATATCGTTTTCCAGTTTCCGCTTCGTGTCTGCCATGTTTACCACAAGGAACGTGAGAAGAAACATTCGCTCGTTGCGGCTCTGTAAATCCTGCAACAGGTTCTTTGCTTCATTTCCAAAGGTGGCAAGGTCGGACGGGATTATGTCAATATCGTAACCGCTTCTAACCGCTTTTTTCTGTTCCTCAATCTTCATCTTGTCAAGGTCAGTGATTTTGCGCTTAATGGTCTTGATTGCTTCCGACTGGTCGATACTGCGGATATGTAAGTTGACGATTACGCCCGTTTCCAAGTCAAGCATATCCGCTAAGATACGGTCGTTTAGCTCCGGGGCAAGGATTTCAAGGAACGATACCGCCCCCGTCTTTTTCCCCATAGCAAAGTAGCGTCCCTCCCCGAACTTGAAAGAGGACGGGGCGATAAAGTCCTTTGTGGTAAGCCCCGTCGGGGTCAGCCAGTCATAGGAGAATGAGAACGGCTCGCCTGCTGGGTGGAATACCCCATGCAGCACCTTTAGGCGTTCATAGCCGGATAAGGGGTGCGCCGATACGCCAAGCACCTTGAAGTTATTGAGTACGTCGGTTTCGATACGGGAAAGCCGCGCCCTTGCCGCCGCCGGATTGTCCGCTTCAATGGAAAATGTGATGTACTTATGCTTTACAAGCCCGTTGTTCCCTTTGGCAAGCTGCGTTTTCAGCATATCGGAATACTCGGTGCGGATAGAGTTAAAATCGTCGTTTTGCGGCGGGATATGGATTGCCCGCGCTGCCTGTTCCTGCTGTGAGCCTTGATTGATGAAAGAAAGCTGCACGTTCACACTTGCGTCAAAGTAATTGAGAAAATCACACCAGTTTTCAAAAATGGCTGTCTTATCGTCTGCCTGTGCAAGCTGATAGTTGATGTCCTCAAAGGCAATGCTCTTTGAATACTTGTGCTGTGCCACTTTGCAGATACCGTCCGGGTACATGGCAAGGTAGGGAATGGTCTTCTGTGCGGTGTGGGCTTTGCCGTCCCCCTTTGCCTGCCGGATAACCGCCGCTATCTGTTTCTTTTCCGTGCGGGTCAGCTTACGCCTGTTTCCTGCGGCTTCCCGCGTCTTTTTTGTCTGTCCTTTTGACAATCGCTGATACCTCCTTTTCTAATGCCCGCTGTTTCTCCAAGAGTGCATACAGGTTTTCTGTCTGATACGGTCGCACTTTGGGGCGGGTAAATTTTGTCTGAATGATGTTCTTTAATACCACTTCAAGGGGCTGTCCATGCTTTTCATACATGGCAACCAAGAAGCAGGGAAGCATAACGACAATCATTGCCATTGCCGCAAGGCTCGTCCCTGCGCTGTCTTTGAGCAAAAAGAAAAGCGGCAGTCCCATAAGAAGTGCCACTGAAAAACAAAGGATTTGCCGCTTTGTCAGATTGAAAGCGACTTTTGTTTTGACTTTGGATAAGTCTTTGGGTACAGGTACATACGCCAAGAGAAAACCTCCTTTCTGCCCTTAGTGGGCGTTGAATATAGATTTTGCTAGTGCGCCGGATTTGAACAGGGAGAAACAGAGGATAACGGTATAGGCTGCAAGGGAAAAAATCGCGCTGTGCAGATTGTCCGCTAAGACCATTTCGCCTACCAAAACCGCATAAATGCCGACGCATATCATAATGAGAAAGCCTTGAAAGCCCAGTGCAAACAGCCCCTTTAGGTAGTTGTTCCCAATCTGTCCCCATTCCCGGTTTGTCATGGTGGCAAAAGGGATAGGGGAAACGGAACAGTAGGCGTATATCTCAATCATTCTGCCGTAGAGGATAACGGTTATCAGTACGGACATGATTTTCATACAAAGGCTTACAAGGCTCGTTTCCATGACAAGTAACAGTAGTTCGGGGATTTCCATATCTTTTAGTCCCTCCTGCATGGCGGCAAGGGCTTCGGTTACGTCGATATTCGTATCGCCGCCGATTACCCCCGCCGCGCCGGACACAATATGCTGCGCCATATCAAAGACTGCCATAGTAATATCAAAGGTATGTGTTACCAAGAAAACGGCAACAAAGGCTTTGAAAAACCACTTAAAGAATAGAAAAGTGTCAACGTCGTGCATATTGTTTTTTTCCGTTACCATGCTGATAAGCTCATAACAGAGGACATAGGTAATGACAAGCCCCGCAATGGGTACAATCACATTTTCCGACAGATTTTGTATCATGTTGAAAATGTTTGCGTTCCACCCCTGCGGGGTCTTGCCTACCTCCGCTGCAATGGTGCCTACTTTTTCGTTTACGTCCCCGAACATCGTTGACAGATTACCGTTTATCGCGCCGATAAGGATTTCCTTTATCCATTCGTTAATCGCGTCAAGTATGCTCTCCATAGGCTACCCTCCGTAAACTTATCCGAACAGACCGGAAAGAAGCGGTACAAGGATAGTGCCGATAAGGGCAACGCCGCCGCCCGCCATGAGCTGCTTAATGCCCTGTGATTTTGCACCCGGATTGTCGTTTCCATATCCCTCTAAGAGGTTGATAACGCCCCAAATGCCTAAGCCTGCGCCCAGTGCGATAACAAGGGTCTGTAATACGTCGATAGCAGAGTTAAAAAATTCCATAAAGCTCCTTTCTGCCGCAAATGCGGCTTGCCCCATAAAAGGGCATAAAAAACGGCGGTCAGTTTACAAACTGCCGCGGTCATAAGTCCCCGCGCTGCCTATGTGTCTGCCGCGCGGCGGTATTCAGTTTTTAAGTATGAGCGTTATGGATTTTCCAGTAGGGGCGCGTATTCTGTAAGTTGTCTGTTTCTTTGTTACTGCGTCAATTCCTCCTTTCGCTGCTGCTCATACAGGGCTTCACACCGTTTTACAAATCGCCGGATAGCTGCCTGTCGCTGTTGCTCCCGTCGCTCGGCAATGAAAATAAGCTCGTTTATGGCTTCTGTGATTTTCTTATCCTTTTTCTTTCGGATACGTCTATTCATGGGCGGTGTCCTCCTGCAAATCTGCTTCGCTGATTTCGTAATAGTCAAAGGGTTCGTCCTGCTTTACAAGGGCGGGTCTGCGCCGTAGGTGCTTCTCCATATCAAAGGTATTTTTCTTGTCATAGTCGGACAGGTATTTGTAGTTGGGGTGCTTTGTAATATCGTACTTATCAGAGAAGAACGGGCGCACCCCTCGTAGCTGCAAAATACATTTCCCGCCGTCCATGACTGCAATTTCATCTTCCGTCATAAGCTGCTTGCCTAACTTCTGATAGTTCAGCCCATGTGATACCTCGCGCCCCCGGTTCTCGGAAGTGTTGAAGCTGTCAATGGTTTCTTTCCCCAAGATTTCCGACATTTCTTTGAGGGTGGTTTTCTCCTTGCCGCCTAAAAAAAGGGTGGTATCGCAGTTGCCGACGATGGTATCGGCGTTGTCCTTATAGATTGCCTTTAACTGGCTTTGCGACTGTAAGATAATCGACGCGGAGATTTCCCGGCTTCGTATGGTGGCTATGAGCTTTTCAAACTTCGGTATCTGCCCGATATTTGCAAACTCGTCTAACAGACAGCGCACATGGACGGGCAGCCTGCCGCCGTATTCATCATCTGCCTTGTCGCAAAGCAGATTGAAAAGCTGCGTGTAAAGGATTGATACCACAAAGTTAAAAGTATCGTCGGTGTCGCTGATAATGACAAACAAGGCGGTCTTGCGGTCGCCTATGGTGTCAAGCTCCATTTCGTCGGTTTCCATAAGGTCGCGCAGTTCCTTAATGTCAAAAGGGGCAAGCCGCGCACCGCAGGAAATGAGGATAGAGCTTCTTGTCTTTCCCGCAGATAGCAGGAATTTCTTATACTGCCGGACGGCAAAGTGTTCCGGGTCTTTTTCCTCCAACCGTTCAAACATGAGGTCAACGGGGGACTGAAATTCCGGGTCGTCCTCGCGGGCTTCCGACGCATTTATCATTTCAAGCAGCGTCGTGAAGTTCTTTTCTTCCTCCGGGGCTTCGTACCAAATGTAGCCGATAAGGGCGCAGTAAAAGAGCCGTTCTGATTTTACCCAAAAATCCTCCCCGGCTTTTTCCCCGTCCCCTTTGGTGTTGGCAATCAAAGTGTTTACCAGTTTCAAAATGTCTTTCTCGCTGCGGAGATAGGCAAAGGGATTGTATTTCATGCTTTTTTTGAAGTTAATCGTGTTCAGCACTTTTATCCGGTAGCCGCCCCGCTGTAAGAGCTTTCCGCACTCGACTAAAACCGTTCCTTTCGGGTCAGTTACAACGTAGCTTGAGTGCATTTGCATTAAGTTGGGCTTCACAAAAAATCTCGTTTTGCCGCTGCCGCTTCCCCCGATAACAAGGATATTTTTATTCCTTGCATACTTCGGCTGCTTCGGGCGGCTGTTCATGGTAAGCCGTTCCGTCTGTGTGAGCAGCACGTTATTTTGAAATACCGGGTCGGTGTAGGGCTTAATATCTTCGGCAGTCCCCCAACGGGCAGAGCCGTATTCGATACCTTTCCGGTATTTCTTCGCGTTCTTACCTTTGACATAGACAATCAACCGGATAAGGGCAGCTCCCGCAATACCGATAAGTAAATCCATAGGGGCAAGGCTCGGAAGCGGGGTTGCAAAAGCCATAGAAAATCCCTCCCCAAGCGACAGCACCTTGCCGGACAGGTCAGCCCCCGGCGCAAGGCGTACCGCCTGCCCGACTTTATCAAAAAGATACGCAAAGAGCAGATAAGGAATGTTGGGAAGCAGCAATTTTTTCCAGTCGATAGCGTTCATCTTGCAATCCCCCTGTCTTTGTTTTTTACTTTGTCCCGCTGTGCGTTCAGAGCCGCCGCCTTTTCTTTGAGGGAAACAATCAGCTTTCGGATAGAGGGCTTTTGTTCCTGCGTCAGCTTCTTTGCGGAAAACTCCTTGAAAGCTGCGGTCAGTGCGTCCGCGTCCCGTCCCTTGAAGAATACAAGATAGCGGGGCGGGGTTTCGGTGCTGTCTTTCTTTAGGGCAAAGTCAATCCCGTACTTTTTCGCCGTACTCTCAAAGGCTTTGATATTGTCCTTTGTGATTTCAATGTTGGAAACGCCCGCGTTCTGCTTCATAAGCTGCTTTAGGGTCTGCTTTCCATGCGGGATTTTCTGTCTGTCATGCTGCTTTTTCATCTGTGCAAGCAGGGCTTTCATAGCCTTTTGGAGCTGCTGTGCCGTCAGCTTCCCAGTCTTAATGTAGAGGGCTATGGTCTTTTCGTTGGTTTCCTCCTGCAATGGGTGTCCTCCTTTCGTGTTCTATGGTGGTATGCCCGCCGCCGGGAAACAGGGCGGGCATGAAAAAAGAGCGTCCGTTTTCACGCCGCCCTGTTAAATCCGTACCCGCAGCCCGGAAAGGTCTGCCGCCCGAATACCCACAAGATACCAGTTGTCCCCGTACTCCATACGGGTCGGCTTCCATTTGCCCCGCACAAAGACCTCCATGCAGTCGCCGCAATGCAAACCCCCGTAATAGTCGTTTACGTCAAAGCGAATGTCGTAGCGGTCAGCGGTTTCATCAAAAATCAAAGCTCCTATTTTCTGTGTCATCATAAAATCCTCCTTTGGGTTGGTTTATAGGCTTTCGTCCTCGTTGCAGGTGTAATCGGGTATGCCCTTGCTTCTTGCCGACTGGATAGTACGCCCGCCGTACATATCGTGAGATACAAGGGACGTGTAATAGCTGCCAATCGTAGACGGGGCATTGAAAAGGGCAGCTTTCATGTACTGCTTGATGTTGCGGATTTTGGTGGTGTTTTCCTGCATACAGTCCAGTACAAAGCGGATATGTTCGCTGTTCAGTTTCATAAACCTTGCTTTTACAAGCTCTGCCGGGTGGTCGTCCCCGGCGATACGGATTGTTCTTCGTTTGGTGCAGACGGTTTCAAGAATAAGGGCAAGGATTTCCTCTATCCTGTCCCGGTCAAGGTATCTGTCCTGTATCAGATAGTCGTACTCGATATTGTCCTTGATAATTTCCTCATACACGCTATATGCGTCTGTCGCTTCCTTTCGCTTCCGTTCCGTCGGCTGTGCCGCGTCCTCTAAGGGAGAGGGATTTAGGGAATGGAAAGGAATGGAATGGGTACTTGATATATCTGTATTTAATTTTTCTTTGTTTGGTAAGTTAGTTTTTTGTATCTCTTTATTTAATTGCGTTGGATTTTCCGACGTCGGGTTATCCGGTGTCGGATTTTCCAATATCGGCTTATCCGCTGTTGGATTTTCCCATACCGGACAATCCAATGCCGGGGGCTGTGGCTGTTCGTAAATGGTGTACTCGATAGCGGTCATTTTGCCTTTCTCGTCGCGTCCCTGCCGCCTTGTGATATATCCGGCTTTTTCAAGCTCCCATACAGCGGTGCGGATAGCGTCGATACTTTCCCGGTTGATAAGGGACAGCCCTGCAAGGGTGTAGTCCCAATCTTCGGGAAGTGAGAGCATTTGCGACAACAAGCCCTTTGCCTTTAGGGAAAGTTCCTTGTTGCGTAAATGGTGGTTGCTCATAACCGTATAACCTTTGTTCTTTTCCACGCGGAAAACTGCCATAGCTTCATCACTCCTTTGGTTGGATTTGTTACGCAGTAGAAACGCGGTTTTGAGGGAAAAGGTATCAACCCTTGTCTTTCTCATTTCCACGCTCTAAGAGCCGCATAAATCAAGGCTTTGTTTGCCCTTACTGCGTAACATGAGGGCATAAAAAAAGCAGCGTTCCTGTTCTCCTGTGTAGGAGTGAGAAACGCCGCCTTATAGGTAGTGCTTATTTTATTTTTTCTTTTCGACGTGCCGCGTAAGGTGGTGTAGCGGTCTATCCGGCAGCTTCGCAGGTGCTTTTGCATATCAAGGCTCAATTCGTTAAAAGTAGTAAATGAGTAGTAAAATCAATCTGCAAACCTGCGAATATGCCTGTAAATCAAGCATTTTTCAAGATAATCAACTAATTTCTGATAAAGCATATACTTTTGTCTTTTCGGTCGTGATTGGTTATCTGCATGCAATGATGGGAGGCGGCATCCTCCTGTCGCCAGGATCAGCAGTGTCCAGATGTATAAATCATCGGGAATGACTGTTCTGTAGGCCCATAGCCAGCCGATGCCGCTGACGATCTCCTGGAATACCTCTCCCAACGCATATCTCCTTCTCCGGAATGCATATATGCTTATTGAACCTTAATTCAAGGGTGGCATGAAAACATGCCCGATCAATCTCTTGTTGTGCGTTTTCCCCTTGTGAAAGAGTGCGGAAACTGTACTCTATACACAAATTATTCGTACCAAGGAAGCGCATTCCATAACAGGTCTTGTCAGTGGTGAAAAAGCTCGGGATAGAGCACTCGCGTATTCTTGCCTACGCCATGCGCGGCTATCCGCGTCGTTGGTTGATGGTGATGGCGAGCAGTGTCTGGCGGGCGAAGTCGAGCTGGGAGAAAGGAATTTCCGGCAGTAGGGAATCGCCGATGTGCCTTGCTCGTATGTTGAAACTATGGAATAATCAATGGCTGTTCATATGCACTTTATAGTGAGACATTTTTGTCGTATATAGGGGTGAGTCTGGGGCTGATTTTCGGTCTCTCCCAGGGCGGGGTATATTCCCGCCTTATATACTTTTATCCACGACTAAAAACCGTGGGCTCATCATCTTCATCGATGAGCCTAGCGTGCTTTCGACTATTCCTGTGAATCCGAAGTGGTCTTGCATTGTTTCACGAAGAGCAGTCAGATCCAAATTAGGGCATTCATCTGTCAGGTTTCTGAGAATCCGATGCAACCACCACCTAAGCAACATTGAATCGCATTCGCTGGTTTGGTGCTCAACCTTCCATTGATGAAACAAGTTGCTGTTGTTCCTTTTCGTCATATCCTTCGGGGACTGGGTAATGGTCTTGGGGGAAGTCGATGTCAGTGTTGTCTGTCGTGGGAAATATAGGATTTGCCTTCTCAGAATCGAACAAACGTTTGAGGAGTGTGCTAGCTTTGCCATAGCGTATTCCTCGGAAAGGGTGGATATCATATGGCTTCTCGTTCTGCAAGAAGTCGTTGCGTAAGCGGCAAATCAGTGGTGTATCTATGGGCCGGCGAGTCTTTGGGCCAAACTTCGGAACAAGGCGAAACCATGTCCAAAACGGTGGCGTCTTGGTTTGCAGACAAAGCGGCGAATCAAGAACTTGCGAATGGGAATATCGATTTCCGTCGTTTCGACAAATACAGGATTAAGCTCGAAGCCTTTCTTGAGGAAAAGCTTAATCGATTGCAGGAGGGGAAGCTAACACCTGGCAGCGAGGTTATAGAGGTCAAACATGCAAGCTCGCGAGTCATCTTTGAATTGCGTTGGCATTTTGAAGCCGCGGCTCAGCATAAAGGCAAGACGCAGATACGCCATTACGAGGCGGAGCCTGTTGAAGTGAGGAACTCCGTTTTTGGTCTTGTCATGCATGTGAAGGACATAACAGGAACCGATACTGAAATTACGGAAAAGCAAAATCGTCAGATTGAGATAGCTGAAATTCTATACGACGAGTGTTCAAAAAATGACTGGAGGCTAAGCTGATGGTAATAATGTCGAGCCTGTGGTGGATATTACTATAAGTAATATCCACCACAGGAGGGAACCATGGATGGTCGGCTTCCTTACGATTATCGGGAACTTGCCTACGATTTGTATCACGCCGAGGACCAGCTTCTTGAGGAGCTTGTTTCCCTGCGTGCGCAACGGGGCATGACTCAGAAGCAATTGGCTGATGAGATGGGCGTGTCCCAGTCTTACGTATCTCAGATTGAGAACGGAAGAAAAAAGCTTGTGACATTGCTCACCGACTATGCGCTGGAAGTCGGAGCGCGCATTACATATAGCGTCGAACCTGCGGAGCTAAAGCCGGAGGGCGGTCGGAAATACGATACGTGGAAGGCCGCTCAGCAAATGCAGGTAACAAGTGAATGGTCCAATGGCGATATAACGGTGGGCGCCATCAACATAGAAATAAAAGTATCCCGGCAAAAACCAGATCATGATGGTCCGCACAAGGTTACCGTAATGGGTGCTTCGGGCAAGGCTACTCCTTGGCGTGCAAATGAAGACATGGAATCGAAAAAGGAGCTGGTTGGATGAACGTCAACAGAATTATGCTGCTCGGCCAGTCAAGCGAGCGCGATCTTGCCCAAGACCCGCAGGAAGGCGCGGAAAGCAACATCAATTTTAATTTTGGTTTGAATCCAAGCGATGACAAGCCTTGGCCGTACGAATTAACGTTGCATTCGGAGATCACTCTCAAAAAAGGCGATTCCGAAAAGAATGTGTCTCCCTTTTTCGTATCCGATCTGCGCTATGCGATTCAATTCGATTCGCCCATTGATGATGAAAATACCCCGGCGGCTCTTTCCGTTGCATGGCCTTACATGAGGGAAAAGCTCGTTGAACAATTGCAGTCGCACGATATACCTGCGATGTCAATAGTGCCGTTGTCGATTGCTGCGTTGCCTGCGCAATCCCAATAGAACTGACTTGAGCGTTAGAGTTCTATTGGGTGTTCTGGCTACGTTCGTCCTTTGACGTTTCCACTGGCTTACATGCTGATAATCCGCGCGACCGTCTAGGTTCGGTCGCGCGGATTATCAACTAATCAATGATGGTTCATCGTTTTTCAGCGGGCTTGAGTGTCGGATGAATCGGTCATCGGCGTGCGCGAATGATTGTGCACTCGGATGGAGACTTTGTCCCACAGCAGCTCGAACCAATGCCCACGACGCCGGTCGATAGTGGCTGCGAACAATGCCTGGCGGATGAAGTCAAGCAGAGTGCATACGGCGTAGATCGCCGGCAGGATGCCGAGGATCTGCAGGATTGCCAATGGCTGCTGGTACAGGTTCTGCAGATTGAGCAGCCGTGCCCAGAGCAGTTTCATTGAGGCCGCGTAGTCGGTGATGAGGTATACGGCGAACGCGGACTGCGCGATCCGGTTGATGGTTCGATTGTGGAAGGTGACGCGGCCGAACAGCAGGAACATGCTGAAGCCGACCATGATGACGGGCAACCACCAATCACCGGTGATGTATATTCCCATGTCGTGCCCAAGCAGCGACAATGTTATGGAGACGCAGGTGTACAACAGGAAAAAAATCGAGCCCGATGCCGGTCGTCAGCCAGACCTGCTTGGTGGTGAACGGTTCCATATACCACTTATAAGCAGAAATCAGAATGAACAGGTAGATGAATCCGAAGAAACCATCATTAATTTTTATCATTCCGGGGATGAAACTGGTCAATCCCCATATGACCAGCACGGTCGTGGCCAGCGCGAGGTGGTATTCGCGTCCGAGCGCCTTCAGTCCCTTGGCCAGGAAGGGGAGGAGCGCCAGGAATATGGCGTAGGCGGTGGCGTACCACCATACGCCCATGCTCAACGGCATGACGCTTTTCACCATGAGTTTCATACTGAGATCGGCTCGGTCGAACACGAGGTAGAACGTTACGAGGATAAGGCTCCAGAACAGGAGCTCGCGTTCCATGATCCATACGCGTTGCAGGTTGGATTTGATGGTCTGTTCCTTGTCGAGGAAGAACCATGCGGAGATGGAGAAGAAGATGACGACGCCGATCTTGCCGCCGCCGGCCATGACGAGTTGGAAGAAGATCCGTTCCGGTCCCAGGGGGAGTTTCAGCACGTCATAGCCGTTATGGACGATAAAATGACACATCAAAATCATGAACATCGCGATGATGCGCAACAGTTCGATGCTGGAATTCCTCTGCCCCCCCCCGTTTAAATTTCTGGAGCGTGCCGGTGCGACGCGTTTGATATGCGCCCCGTTTAAGCCTGTGTCCTGGCTGTTTTCGTTCATCGTACTTCTTCTTTCTCCTAGTCCGTCTCTCTCCCGAAAATTCTACGGGGGGTGGGGTGACTGCATAAGGGGAGTGCTCCTGTTCTCAAGATCGTTGATCTTGAATTGGGGAGGTAATGGAATCAGAGACGGGTCCGGTAGAAGATTCTCATTTCCTCCCGACTGCTTCGATTTGACGGAATACAGGCCATGGTTCTGCGAACTATAATGCAGTGGCGAAGATTATGGTGCAATACTCCCATGCAAGTCGAAGAGATGGAAAATAAAAGACAGCATAAGTTAATCTTTATAATCGTATGTCTGATAGCCATTGGAATTCTTGCAGTTGTAACGCTCGCGTGTACGGGAGTCGTCTCCGTCAAACATTGTTCGTTTTCTGTCGACCGGAAATGAGATTTCTGGAATTGCTTGGAATCGGTCGGCACTATCGGAGCTACCTTTGTTGCTTTATTCGATTTTAATCTAAAGGAGATCAGAGAGAAACAATGGGCGGTGGCCAAAGTAGTGTCCACCTGGATCTCAGAAGAGAACAAACCAAATAAAGTGTGTGCTGGCCAGGTATAAAGGTGGCTTTGGCGATAAATCTTGTTTGCACGCATAGTATATGCACATGTACTACGCGTTTATTGATGAATCTGAGTCACCGCATGGGTCAGATGAGCCAGAGCCGGAGCCATTCGGCTATGGGATCTTTTACGTAGGCTGTATGCTTGTGGATGATCATCAGCTGACATCAATTAACGCCGGCTTTGAACGGGTACGTCAACGTGCTCATGAGCGCTTCAACATTCCCGAGGACGCCGAGTTTCACGGTCAGTGCATGTTCCAGTACAAAGATGATTGGATTGGCTTGAAAAGAAAACATCGTGCTGCTATCGGTATCTATCGTTCTTTGATGAATGAGATAACCGCTAGCGGAGGCGTTCTCTTTGTACGCGGAGTCCATGAACGCCAGCTTAAGCGGCGGTACGGCGAGCATGCGCATGATCCTCATTCTTTGGCTTTGCAGTATTGTCTGGAGCGCGTCAACTTTTACGCGGAGTCAGAGGGCATCCGGAACATACAGATTGTGGCGGATAAGGTATCTGATCCAGCGGCTCACGAAGGCATGCTGAAACGGTATAAGCTACTCGGCTCGAAGGAAGGATATGTAGGTTCGGATCTTGCGCACATTGATTTCCCGTTCCGTTGGGAAGACTCACGCAAGTATTTTGGCCTTCAGGCTATTGATACGGCTCTTTTCATATTGAATCGCGCGGTTCGATTAAACCGTGACGATATGAGTTCAAAAGGCGACCGCGAGGTCTTGAAAACTGCGCAGATTTTGCTTCCACATCTTCATCGGTCATCTGGAATTTCATACCTGCAAAACCGCAAATCGTACTACTTGATGCCGGAACTGTATCCTGGATATCAAAAATAGCTTCGGGGGTTCAGAAGAACCCCCGAGCGGACAACGATCATAAGCATGCCTGCTTAAGCTCATCGTCTTTACAGTATACGCTTCGATACCTTAAGAGTCAAAGAACCCGTTATCTATTTGTAAGTGCAACATCCTTGTTCGCGGCTGGTTCTAGCAGTTCGTCGGCGAATGCCTCGGCGGGGGTGCGGCAGCCGAGCACTCGCATGGGCCTGTCGTCGGTTTCGTCGACGATCTCCTGCAGTTCGCGCGCCATGGAGGGGGGGAGATGGGCGTGCGTTTGGGCAGGCAGCGGCGGATCATGCCGTTCCTCTTCCGACAGGTGCGAATACACCTGGCCCAAGGCGCAACACCCCTTCGTTTGGTTATCCGGACAATCTCCAATCTAACGGGTGCTGCACTTTCAATTAGACAACGGGCGTATGCGCACTCTTTATCGGCATGATAGAGAGTAGCGAATTGTGATTCTCGCAATCTAAAGGGAATTGATGTTGTTTTTTCCTCGATTCATTATTGTGCAGACAGCCCATATGAACAGTGGAATTGCATAGAATGCGTATGATTCAAACTGAATATATAGGTATGCGAGAAGAATGAACCAGCATATGTTCCGTCGGCTCCATCCATGATGGACCGCTACGTGTGCTAATACCAAGAGCAAGAAGGCCAAAAAGCAAAATAGACCAAATTCGGTAATGAAGCTGGCATAGATGCTCATTGTGAAAGTATCCGCTGGGGGATTTGCTAAACCATCGATTTCGGTATTGGGCGCACCGCCATGGGCGTCATACCATTGGCGGGCACCGGCGTAACCAGTACGCACTGCATTAGAGATATTGCCTGCGCCCCATCCAAACATGAAGTGAGATAGATCATGTTTCCATGACCACATGGGAGCGAGCATATGGAAGATTCTTGCACTCATCGATCCGTCACCAGCAAGTAATCCATTGGTGGCTAAAGAGTTTAGACGCGGATTGATGATAATTGCGCTCAATCCACCTGCTCCAAGAAGTCCTAAAGCACCGACGAAACCAGCTGTTACCTTACGTGAGTGGAAGTTGATTGTCGCTATCAGCCAGATAAATGTAGCTACCACTGTATCCAGTATGATTCGGGTGCCGGAGCCCATCGCAATTGCTCCAGCGGCAAATATCGGTATCAATATGCCAATCTTGCGGTCGCGGGTCAGCCAGAAAACTGGCAGGAGTACGCCGAACAGATGCATGCCGATATAGCTAGGTTCTGCGAACATGAATTGAGGACGAACGCTCGCATAGTTTCTATACAGAGCACCCCAAAAATATGCTCGTACTGGCTGCCAGTTCAGATGTCGCTCTAAAGCGATATATTGCAGTATCCCAATGAGGAATGCCACTACATATGCGGTGAATAGCGTAGTTAACAATGTTCGTACAGGTACACGTTTAATGCGGATCGCGATGTCGAGCGAAGCCAAGCACGCCAGCCCTAACAATATGGAGATGAATGACTTTGCGGTTGCGCTGGCGTGTATTCCATATGACTGCCAGCCGTATACGGATGTGAGCACTAGTAGCAGGGGAAAGAGGAAGAACGGCAGGAAGCGGCGTGCGGTATCGCGCAAGTATCGCCAGTTGATGATTGTGTACAGGGTGAACAACCAGGGGGAGATTGGCGTCCAATAGGGGAGTGGAATGCCAATTTTTGTGCCATCAAATGGCAGCATGGCCACTGCGGCAAACATCAACATGTCTGATGGGGTGATGGTGATACGAGTCAGCGTCTCGGTCATTGCCCCACGCTGTAGCGCGGGGCAATGACCGGAGTTTCTGCGTTTTTCTTGAACTGACTTGTTGCCGAGCTGCGTATTGTTCGGTGTGGACACTTGGTTCCCTCCCATATCCTCCGTGAGAACTGTACCAGTTGCATGTGTGGGTGAGGTGATGGGGGTTCGGTCAACCGTTCACTTTCATGAAGTACTTTTAAACTCCCACCAAGTAATTGGCAGTCGCTTACAAAAACTGAATAATCTATGGGCCAATCAGCCGTTTGGATCCTCTCCGTGGGGCTGGTGCATGTATTGTTCAACCCAAGCCATGCTGGTTTTTGGGGAAATTAAAAGCCTGAATTATCATTAATTCGAAATCCAGGCTTTTACAGTATTCGTATAATCGCGAATTAAGCAGAAATCACTCAGCCTTCTTGCGGCCGCGGCGCTTCATGGTGCCGGCAGTGGCGTTTGCGACATCAAAAATCACGGTCTTGTCTTCCGGGTAAGCAGTGCCGTTGGCGGAGGCGAAAGAGACCTCGCCTTCTGGAGCTTCGACAAGCGTGAAGTACTTGGAAATTGCTTCAACAAGCACAGCATCCTTGATACTTACAGACGTAGTCTGCTTGCCTTCACCCTTGCTGAATTTCACGGCATTATCCGCCTTAGCGGTAGTCGGCGTGACGGCAATTTGTCTGGTTTTATCGTTAATAAGGATCTTAACTTGTGCTGGAAAATTCAGCACTTCTGCGGTGGCCTTATTAAAACGTACAACGGAATCGGTAACGGTCATTACCGTTTTGCCAACGGGCTTAACTAGCTGAACTTCTTTGAATCCTTGAAGCAAGGATGCCATAATATACTCCTTCACACTGCATAAATATTACTGACAATTTTGATTGTAATGAATGATAATTTGAATTACAATTTTATATATCACATTCTCAATTTCAATTCATAATATGGAATAGGGAAATAGTGCTGTCGCAAAATATTTAGTGAGAATATATTGTGATTGCGATTGTGTACAGTTATTCTGCAGTCGTATCAAGGGTTTTGGTCATTGTTCACAAGGATACAAAAGCTCGAGAAGTTCCCCGGTAGGTGCTAAATTATAGACCATCTGTGAGAATTTCCCGAAGAGGTAAGGAAGAACATTGACCATCGCTGATTTGCTGCAGATTGTTCGCAAGCATCTCGCGTCTGCGATTATCTCGTTTGTGGTGGTGTTTGCTGCGGTTGCAGCTGTCACGTTCATCATGCCGCCGAAGTACACGGCTACGGCTGAAGTGTTCGCCACGTATGCCGGTCAGTCCGGCGAGACGCAGACCACCAACGATATCAGCTCGGGTGCCAATTATTTGAACACCCAGATCAAGACGTATCCGGAACTGGTAAAGACCGAAGCCGTGCTTCAGCCCGTCATTAAGGATCTCGGCCTGGATATGACCACGACCGATCTTGCCGGCGTGGTGACCGCTACAAACCCCACGAACACGTTCATGGTGGATATCTCGGCGGAAGTCGGCGATTCGCAGCAAGCGGCCGACATCGCCAACAGCGTGGCGAAGAACCTGGCCGATCAGGTTTCTTCCGACCTGTACAACAACTCCTCTTCCAGCGGCTCTCCCATCAAGCTCACGGTAGTGCAGAAGGCTCAGACTCCTACCGGGCAGAGCTCCCCGAACATTCCGCTGTATCTGGCCGCGGGCCTGATTCTCGGCCTCATCGTAGGCATTGGCGTTGCCCTGCTGAAGGACATCCTCAACACCAAGGTGGACTCCACCGATGATGTGCGTGAGCTGACCCACGCTTCTTCGCTGGGTACTGTGCCACAGGCTACGATTCTTGACGACAGCCGCCCGGTCGTAGTCGCTCAGCCGGCCGGTAGCGAGGCCGAGGAATTCCGTCGTATTCGTACGAACCTGTCGTTCCTTACCACCACCGCCACGCAGGGTCATGGCCGACTGCTGGTCATCACCTCTACCGATCCGTCCGAAGGTAAAACCACGGTTTCCTCCAACGTTGCCGTGGCTCTCGCCGAGGAAGGCAAGAGTGTGCTGCTTATCGACGCCGATCTGCGCCACCCGTCCGTGGCCCACAAACTCGGCATTGAAGGCCACGTGGGTCTGTCTCACGTGCTGTCTCGCCAGGCGTCCCCGGCTGATGTCATTCAGAAGTATTGGAAGCCGAACCTGCACATCATGCCTGCCGGCAAGCGCCCGGCTAACGCCAGCATCTTGCTGAACTCCGATCTCATGAAGGAAATGGTCGAGCAGGCCCTCACCCAGTACGATTACGTGATTATCGATACTGCTCCGCTGTCCGTGGCCGGCGACGCCACCGTGTTCGGGCGTATGGCTGGCGGTCTGGTGCTCGTGACTGGTAAGGGCGTAGTGGAGAAGAAGGAGCTGGAGAACACCGCTACGGCTCTGCAGGCCGCTGAAGTGCCGATTCTCGGCTTCATCTTCAACTTCGCTGATCCGAAGAAGATACACTCGAAGAACTATTACTACTACTATTACGAGGACGGCAACAAGCGCAGCTCTCATAAGGGTGCCAAGAGCAAGGGCGAGAAGAAAGCCCGCAAGTAATAGTTTGGCGTTTGCCGATCGTCTTGCAATATGAACCGTGCGGTACTTCTGTGCCGCACGGTTTACTGTTATAAGACTGAGTTGTTGGATTTATGGTGCTGGCTGTATATCGAATAGTAAAGAATTGTGACATTCTTGAATACCAGCTGGCACGCTCGGCATAGGGCTGGATAAACTGACAGTTTGGAATGACTTCAATGATGCAAAGGAATGAGAAGAGCATGGGAACAGACGAACGCCCTGAACCGAACGCGGAATCTGGTCCCTCTACGTCGCCGGCTCGCGGTGACATCGTCGATACCTTCTGGGATATACCGCCCATCTCGTTCGACGAGAACGACGGCGGTATTACGCAGGGTGACAATGGTACGGGGACTGTTGCGGGTAGTGTTCAGTCCGGCTTCCCCAGCTTTGACGAAGTATTGGAATGGCCTACTGCGAGTGCGGCGAATACCGCTGGCGATGCCTCTTCCCCTTCCGATGCTGTGGCTACTGCCCCGATGACTTTTGCGGCACCTGATACTGCGGAAAGTGCTCAGTCGCCTCAGCGGGATGACAATGCGACGCTGCCGCTTTTTGCGCCGGTTCCTGAAGCCAAGCCGCAACGTGATAGTGCCATAGACGATTTGAACATCGACTTCAGTGCCATTGAACAGAACCCTGAGCCGGTGGAGGAGCCGGAAGAAGACCGTGTGACAGAGACTCCTCGCGGCGGTAAGGGCGGCAAGAAGAGGACCAAGGGCATTATCATTTCGGTGATTGTTGCGCTGGTGGTGATTGCAGCGATCATTGGTGGTGTATGGTACTGGCGTTTCAGCGAGCAGCGTCGGGAAAGCCATCAGCTGCATCAAGATGCGTTGACAGCATGTACTGAGGCCGTGGACCAGAATTCCACCGCTCAGAAGGCGCTGGCCAAGGCGTTGGCCGACGCCAAGAGTGCTCAAAGCATTACAGCTGATCAAGTGGCTGACGGCGCGACCATAGATACGCTGAAGAAGGCAATTGCTGCGGTAAAGAATGTGGAAGCGGTGGCGTGCAAGACTTCAGCTTCTACGTCGGACCTCAAGGAATATGCCAAGACGGCCACTAGCCAGACCAAGACCGCCAAGAAGAACGCCACTGCGATTACTGTCGCGGCAAAGGCCGTGACGGACAGCAAGAACGCCAAGGATCAGGCTAACGCTCAGCAGGCGTTGCAGAGCAAGATAGCCGAGGCTCAGACTTTGCTGGACAACAGCCTGTATGCCGTCGACGATAATTCAACGCGAGTGACGCTGGAAAGCGACATCGCCAACGCCAATACCGTGCTGTCCCAGCAGGGCACTGACGTAAAGGCCATGCAGGATGCCGTCAACACGTTGACTGCGTCCATGGATGCCGTCAACACGTCCATGGCAAACTACAGTGCAGCTGTTGAAGCTCAGCGAGAAGCAGCGCGGCAGAAAGCTCTGAATGATTATTATGCACGATTAAGGCAGCAGCAGTTGTTGCAGCAGCAACAGCCAACACAGCCCGACGGTACAGGCGATCAGGGGACGAAACTGGGTACAGACGATCAGGAGACGAAACCGTAAGATGAGTCGAAGCAGTAAGTGATTGTGCTAGCCTAAATTGTCAAAGGAACCGCGAATAACAGTAGTGCGCATTTCCACCAGCGGTGCCGTTCACGGACTGGTAGGAGACTTCGCCTTCGGGGGCTTCCGCCAAGGTGAAGTCTCCTTGCGGCGCGGAACCTGTTGTGTACGTGTTGATTTGGCTGGCTTAGTAGCTCTTGTGCGCCTGCCAATACGCGTACGCGCCGGAAATCGAGCCATAGCGGCCGTTGCAATAATTCACAAACCACTTGAACTGGGTCTGGTAGTTGGTCTGCCAGTCTGCACCTGCGGAAGCCATCTTGCTGCCCGGCAGCGCCTGCGGCAGGCCATAAGCACCTGAAGACGGGTTCGTGGCGGTGGGGCTCCAGCCGGATTCGTGGCTGATGATGAAGTTGGCGGCGGTGAAGTCGGCCTCGGAGTAGCCGTTGGAAATCAGGTAGTCATGCGCCCAGGACTGAATCTCGCCGGCCGGCGTGGTGGTGCCGAGGCTGGCGGCGCTGGGCGAAGACACGGTGGCGGTGCCCACCAGAATCACCTTATCGACCGGAGCCTTCTTGACCCAGGAGGTGAACACATTGGAGGAAACGACCTGATCGCCGGAGCGGGTTACCAGAGATGTGGTCTCCAGCACGCCCTTCTCGCCTTCGGTCTCGACCTTCTCCTGGCCCTTGGGCAGGCTCGAGGTCTCCTTGCGCACTTCATTGAAGGCGATTTCGGTGTCGGTGGTCTCCACCGTGGTGTTGGCGCGGTTGATGGAAATGACTGTGGACTCGCTGACCTTGGAATCCAGGCTCGGAGTCACGCTGTCTTCCGGATCGAGGACGATATCGCCGGTTTCCAGCACATCCTTGACGGTGGTCATGTTGGCTTTTTCGCCGAGGACCACGCGAGACTTGCCATTGACCTTGACGGTCACGTAGGTGGTGCTCTTGAGCGCGCCGCGGGATGCCGAACGGGAAGCCGCACCATCAGTGGCGGAGAATGAGGTTGGGGTGATGGAAGGTGTAGCGGTGCTCGACTGATAGAAGTCGCGAGATATAACGCCTGCAGTGGCAATGAGACCCACTGCGGCCACGGCCGCCGCGATCTTCGCCCACTGGCCCCGAGACAGGGTTTTGACGAATGAGGTCCGCTCAGCGTGCTTCGACATTGCGCTCCTTGGTTGGGTACACACTGCTCTCCATCATAGGACGTCGAGTGGATGAATAAAAAAACCGTGGTGGGTGTTCAACCCGCCACGGGTGGCATATGTAGTAGTTAGCAGTGCGAGGAAGCGCTATATATGGGCTTTTCCGCGCTTCCATTGCCGCAGTGCGATAAGGCTTACTGCTGCTCCTGCGCTGCCTGCTGTGCCTTGGCGGCGGCCAGATCCAGCGCCTTGGCCTGGGCGATGAGGTCGTCCAGATCGGAGGCCTGCAGCGCGCCGGCCTGCTGGAAGATGACCTCGCCCTGCTTGGCAATCATCAGCGTAGGCACAGCTTGAATGCCGGCAGCCTGAGCCAGATCCTGATTGGCGTCGATGTCCACCTTGACGAAAGCGATGTTCGCATTCTCCGGCTCGTTGGACGCAGCTTCGAAAATCGGGCCGAATGCTCGGCACGGACCGCACCAAGTGGCCCAGAAATCAACGAACACGATTTCGTTGTCGGTAATGGTCTTCTCAAACTCAGCTGAAGTGATAGCGGTAGTGGCCATTGAAGTTCCTTCCTCAAACACAGTGCTTGATGCTGTGTACCAGCTTCCCAGCACCACCCAACATTTCGGCACAAGCTTGTGCCCCAAGCTGAATGGATTGCGGGCGCATGAAGACGATGAGGCGCTTTGCCGAGAATTCACAGACAATTTTTCGGTGAATTGTGCCCATGTTCATCAATGCGCGCGATAATAAAACCATGCCAGTCATGAATGATGAAGTGCCCGGCGAGGGCGATTACGATGCCGGGCGTGGCCGCGGCGAATTCGACAACATCACGCCCGAGGACTTCATTCACGGGGGCGGTTCGGGTCATGACAATCCTCCGGGGTGGCTCGAGCCGGCCGACATCAACCGGGCCCGCCACCAAATGCCTATTGCGTATGTGGAGATCGTGCCGGTGCGTACCGATGAGATGGGCCGCATCGCACAGGTCGGCTCGTTGCTGCGCGTCTCCGAAGACGGATCCATTGAGCGCACGCTGATCACCGGCCGTGTGCTGTATCACGAGACGTTGCGCGAGGCCATTGCCCGTAATGTGGCCAAGGATTTGGGAGACATCGCGCTGCCGTTGCTGCCCACCTCGCTGCAGCCGTTCACCGTGGCCGAATTCTTCCCCACGCCGGGGTTGGGCGAATACTATGACCCACGCCAGCATGCAATCGCATTGTGCTATGTGGTGCCCATCGCCGGCGACTGCAAGCCGCAGGACGAGACCCTGGATGTGGAATGGGTGGACCCGAAGAGCGACATGATGGATACGTTCGTGGCGCAGATGGTCAACGGTCACGGCCGCATTGTGCGGCAGGCACTGGCTTGGGCCGGAATCTGAGTTTCCTGTGCCTCCCACTGGTGGGAGGTGGCGCGTAGCGCCGGAGGATGGTCCGGGGAGGATTCCGTCTGAGACCCCCCAGTCGGCTTTGCCGACAGCCCCCGCCAGCGGGGCATGAATGTGAAGGAGTAATTCATGGCAATAGAACTGGCCAATCATATATATAGGGACGGCGAGGGCGTGCCGGTGGCGCTGATGAACGCCTACCCGGTGGACCACCGCATGTGGGACGTCTGCGCAAAGGCGCTCGCCGACTTTGCCGATCTGGAGGATGTGCCACCGTTCCCGATCTGGGCGCCGGATATGGCCGGCTCGGGTGAATCCCCGGTTCCCAGCGAGGCCGATTCCGGGCCGCGTATGGCCAACGGCGCATACAGCGAGGCTCTGGACCGACTGGCCGATGCCTACGTTGATTTGGTCAAGGCCGCTGGTTACGAACAGGCGATTTGGGTGGGCCTATCCATGGGCGGCTACGTGGCGATGGACATTCAACGCCGTCACCCCGAAGCCGTGGCCGGTCTGGCTTTGTGCGACACCATGGCCGCCTCTGACGGTGTGGGCGGTGAAGGCCGTCTGACCATGGCGAACGCTGCCGAGCAGACCAATTCCGTGGAGCCGGTCATGCATTTCGCACGCCCGGCCGAGGGCGATTCCACTGTGAAGCGTACGCCCGAATTCATCGAGACCATGACCGCTTGGATAGAGGAGCAGAATCCCGCCGGTCTGGCGTGGCGTCAGCGCATGACCTATGGCCGTCCCGATATGAGCGATGTGCCGGTCACCATCAGCGTGCCCACCGTGGTGGTATCCGGCGAGCAGGATCCATCCAGCAATCCGAGTGTGCTGAAGCCGTTGGCCGAGAAGATCGCCGGCGCAGAATTCGTGGACATTCCCGACTGCGGTCACTTCAGCGCCGTCGAACACCCGGACACCGTGGCCCGTGCCCTGCTCTCGCTCGTCAAGCGCGTGCAACAACACTGACTTCCTCCCGATGGCGGGAGGTGGCGCGTAGCGCCGGAGGGTGGTCTGGCGAGGATTCCGTCTGAGACCACCCCCAGTCGGCTTCGCCGACAGCCCCCGCCGGCGGGGGCAAAACTACATTCTGGAGATACGTATGACTGCTGACATTCACTTTTCGCCGTTGGCGCTGACCCGTGCGCTGCCGTTCCTGCCGCTTGCCCAAGGTGATATCGACTATCAGGTGAATCGGCGCGGCGAGCCCGACCTCATCAACACGTTGCTCGCGGACCCGGCCACCAAAGTGGTGCTGACCCGTGGTGGTCTGGTCGCCGTGCCGCGCGGGCAGGGCGACCTTGTGGACTATGAGAGCGTGAAAATGCGGCTCGCCACGCTGCCGGGCGCATACGTTGGCGAGGAGTTGCGCCGTTACCCTGAAGCGGTCGCCATGTTCCTCGGCTCGTACGGTGGTGTGCGCGGCGAATGCGTGATTGCGGTCGACATTTCCCGCGTACCGGACGCCGGTGAAGGTGCTGTGCCCGGCGCACAGCCCAACGGCGTACTGGGTGTTCAGGATGCCGGCACTGTCGATGGCGCGATGGGCTTGGCCAACGCCAACGGTAACGCTGCTGGCAAGCGTGCTGGCGAATCGGGCGGAGCCGCCGAATCCGCTGCTCCCTTTGGTGTGCCGGATTCAGCTGGGCAAGGTGCGGATGACGCATTTGACGAGTCGGTCAGCACCCTGGCATCCCACGCCGCGCCGAAGCCCACACTGCTGCAACAGGCCGTAACGCGGTTCGATTGGGTGGATTTGCGTGGATTTGCGCCACACGCCAACGCGCGGGAGGCCGGTCAGGCCACCAGCGCGGTCACCCTGAGCATCTGGCATAGCCGTCAGCGGTTCTGCCCCACATGCGGTGCCCCTGTGATGCCGGCGCTCGCCGGATGGGCGCAGCGTTGCTCCAATCAGGCGGACGGCAATCGTATTCTGTTCCCGCGCGTCGAGCCGGCGGTCATCACCGCCGTGGTGGACGGTCAGGACCGTCTGCTGTTGCAGCACAATGCGGCGTGGAAAGACCCGAATCTGTATTCGGTGTCTGCCGGATTCGTGGAAGCGGGGGAGAACCTTGAGCATGCGTGCCGGCGTGAGGCCCGCGAAGAAACCGGCATTCAGCTGGGCGAGGTGCGGTATCTGGGATCACAGCCATGGCCATTCCCTGCCTCGTTGATGATGGCGTTCAAGGCACATGCGATTACCACGGATGTGCATGTGGACGGTTCGGAAACCGTGACCGCACGCTGGGTCACGCGCGACGAATACACCGCCGAGCTGATTGCCGGCCGAATGGTGGCACCAGGGCGCGCCACCATCGCACGGTACATGATTGAGGAGTGGCTTGGACGCGAGCTATAGGTTAGGCTGGTGTGTATGAGTGATGAAACCGAACAGCCGCTGAACCTCGATATTCCCGAGCATCTTGAGTACTCCGACGAACACGTATGGGTGGATCGTTCGGACGATCTTGCCATCATCGGCATCACCGAATACGCCGCCGACCAACTGGGTGAGCTCGTGTTTGTGGATCTGCCTGAGCCGGGCACCCGCGTGGAGGCCGGCGACGAAATCGTGGAGCTTGAATCCTCGAAGGCCGTCCAGCCGCTGATCAGCCCGGTGGCCGGTACCGTGAAATACGTGAATCGCGACGTGGCGGACGACCCGTCCGTGGTGAATGGCGATCCCTATGGCGAAGGTTGGATTCTCAAGGTTGAGCTCGACGATGATGAGCCCGAGCTGCTGACCGCCGAGGAATACGCCAAGATTATACGGTAGCCAAGTGTTCAGGAACTCATAACCTGAGTGGCCTATATTGGTGCATATGAGAAGCCCACGCGAGGATTTTGAAGCGGCCGCCCGACACCTGATGCCAGTACATGGCAGTAGTGCGCCATCGCCCGATGACATGCCTACGGTGCCGATTCCCGCGCGCAAGGCCGCCACCACTTTCGATACACCGTCCAGCCGTGAGCGGCTTGAGGTCAAGCCGGCGTTCACCCGTGTGATTCGCCGTACCCTCACCGGCACGTTCGGCATTTGGTCGCGTCTTTCCGCACTGGCGGTGCGCCATCTCGGCTGGTATCCACGTGTGGAACCCTATGTGGGCTATGGCACCAGCGACTATTCGCGATTGATTTGCCGTACGGTATACGCTCCCGAAAACGCGCGACCCGGCGAGGTAAGCAGAGGCATTCGCGGCATGCTGACCGTGCCCGCCCCACGCACCCATGTGCAGGCCAGCATTGATGACATGCCGTTGAACACCATACAAATTGGTGATTCTGAAGTGTATGACAAGGTCGATCGCACCCGTGACCTCAGTAGCGAATATGCGGTCTCTGATTCCGCGGGATATCTTGACCTCGTGGCTGAGCATCGCCTTGAACCCGGTATTCATCGCGTCTCGTACAGCGTGAAGCGCCGCAAGCCCGTTTCCGCCAACCTGTACACCATTCCGGCCAGTGCCAAAGTCGGCATCATTTCTGATGTGGACGACACCATCATGATCACGCAGGCGCCCGTGCTGTGGAAGGCCGCCTACAATCTGCTTTTCCTCAACCCGAAGAAGAAGGCTTCCGTGCCGGGCATGAGCGTGCTGTTCACGCGCATCGCTGATCTGTTTCCCGGTGCGCCGTTCTTCTACCTTTCGACCTCGCCATGGAATGTGGAAAGTTCGATTCGTAACTTCATCACCGATCATGGGTTTCCTGAAGGCCCGCTGCTGTTACGCGATCTTGATCCGCGCCCGAAGACCTTCGTGCCTTCCGGCCCGCAGCACAAACTGGAGTTCGCCGAGCAGCTTATGGCTGATTTTCCGGACATGAAGTTCATCCTTGTTGGCGACGATGGGCAGAAGGATCCCACCACGTATGCCACCATCGCCCATCGATACCCAGGACGTGTGCTGGCCATCGCGATTCGTCAGCTCAGTCCCAAGGAATCATCCGGTTTGGCTTCCGTGGCGGGCCTGACTTCTACGCAACCGATGCCGGTCACCGACGTTCCGGTGTTCACCGGCACCACCGGATCGAATATCTTGAAGACCATGCTGCCGTATCTGAAAGAACACGTGGTGTGAGTCTCGCGTACAATCGCGTGGTATGACCGACGAGAAGACGAACGCCGAAGTGCCGATGCCGCCTGTAGCCAAGCGCGAACCGAAGCGCCGTGAATTCCACGGTGATGTATTTGAGGACGATTACGAGTGGATGCGCAATAAGGAATCCGCCGAGGTACGCGACTATGTGGCCGCGGAAAACCGGTACTGCGAGCATCGCATGGCGCATTTGGCCGGTTTGCGCAACACGCTGTTTGAGGAGCTTAAATCACACGTGGAAGAGACCGATATGTCGGTGCCCACGCGCGTGAATGACTACTGGTATTTCACCCGTACGCAGCAGGGCAAGCAGTACGGCGTGCAGTGCCGTATACCCGTGCGTGGCGAGAACGATTGGGAGCCGCCGGTGGTGGACGCCAAGGGCGAGCCCGGATCCATGCCCGGCGAGCAGATTGTGTTCGACGTGAACCGCGAGTCCGAGGGGCATGATTTCTTCCGGCTCGGTGGCATGGATTTAAGCAAAGATGGCCGATGGCTGCTGTACGGCGTCGACGTCACCGGTGACGAACGCTATGACTTTCGTATTCGAGACTTGGAGTCCTTGACGGCCGCCGATACTGACGGGGCGTTCCCCGACCTCGATATGCCGATGTCTGATGAATCTCTGTCTTTCCGCGATGCGAGCGCGGCCGAACCGGCTGAAGCGACAGCCGGTGACGAGGCCACGGAACGTCCTGCGGCGGCGGAACTACCCGAACACTTTGATGGTATCGGCAGCGCATGCTTCACCCCGGACGGTAAATGGGTGTTCTGGGTGGAAGTCGATGATTCCTGGCGTCCGTTTGCCGTATGGAGGCATCAGGTTGGTACGTCCGTTGACGATGACGTGTGCGTGTATCGTGAAACGGACGAGCGTTTCTGGGTGGGCGTGGGCATCAGCTTCGATGAGCGCAACATCGTAATTGGCACCGGTTCCAAAACCACCACCGAAGTGCTGATGCTGCCTGTGGTCACTCCCGAAGGCGAGTTTCAGGCGTTCATTCCGCGCCAGACCGACGTGGAATACGATGTGAGCTTTGCCTGCTTTGAAGGTGCGGGTGAGCATGGCGAGGATGTGCCGCTTGCCGTGGTCTATCACAACGCCGTCAACCCGAATTTTGAGATTGATGTTATCGACATGCGCGACCATAAGCCGCCTTACCGGCTGGGTGAAGGCGTATGCGTGGCTGCCGGCTCGCCCTATGGCTGTGAGCGTGGCGAATCGGATAAGCCGATCACTGAAGCCTACTTCAATCCCGCCAATCCGGCGATTCTGCAAGGTGCGCATGGTCTGGGCATTGAGGGCATCGCCCTGCACCGCCATTTTGTATCGCTGAGCTACCGTTCCGACGGGCAGCCGCATGTGGCATATATGACCAAAGACGCTGCATCCGCTGATTTTCTGGCCGGTCGTCCGTGGCGTTTCGTGGAGTTGTTGCCTCCGCCGCTTGAGGGCGATTGGGACATGGTCGCGGCGGATAGGCAAGACGTGACCGGAGACCACGGCGAAACCTTGTGGACCGATGATGCCGAAAAGGCTGAATCATCTGCCAGCGCGAGCCCGGGAACAGGTAAATCCGCGACCTCCATGAAAGGTGACGGTATCAGCAAGCGCAGCGGCGACTGGTTTGGCGGTTTGTTCGGCTCGACCACCGACCACACCGAATCCTCCGATGGCGCCAGCGACGACCACCTGCCCGGCGAGACCCGGCGACTGTACACCATCGGCACCGGCGGCAATCCCTCGTATGACGCGCCGCGCATGCGCTACTCCTTTGCCAGCTACACGCGTCCCGGCGAGTTGCACGAAATCGATCCCGCCACCGGAAAAGACGCGCTGCTCAAGCGTGCCACCGTGCTGGGTGACTTCGACCCGCGTAATTATATGGAGCGCCGCGTGTGGATTACCGCGCGCGATGGTGAGCGGATTCCCGTTTCACTGGTCTGGCATCGTGATTGCCCTGCGCAGGATTCGCCGATGTTCATCACCGGATATGGCGCATATGAGATTTCCTCCGACCCTGGCTTCTCGGTGGCTCGGTTGAGCATGCTCGACCGTGGCGTGCTGTACGCAGTACCGCATATTCGAGGTGGCGGTGAGATGGGCCGCGCTTGGTATGAGCAGGGGCGGCGACTCAACAAGAAGCATTCCTTTGAGGATTTCGTGGATGCCACGCGCGCATTGCAGGACGCTCATTTGGCCGATGCCAGACGCACGGTGGCCAATGGCGGTTCGGCCGGTGGCCTGCTTATGGGTGCCATCGCCAACATGGCACCCGAGTGCTATGCCGGAGTTGAGGCCGATGTGCCGTTTGTGGACGCGCTGACTTCGATTCTCGACCCGGATTTGCCGCTGACCGTCACCGAATGGGATGAATGGGGTGATCCGCTGCACGACCCCGAGGTGTATCGGTACATGAAGTCCTACACGCCGTATGAGAATGTGCCGGTCGCCAGAGCGGAGGACGGTGATGGAGAAACCGTCGATGACAAGGTCTCTTCTGCCGGTGCCGCCACCGGCAAGGCCGTTTCCGCAGCGCAGTTCCCGAAGATTTTCATCACCACCTCGATGAACGACACCCGCGTGCTGTATGTCGAGCCGCTGAAATGGCTGGCCCGATTGCAGTCCGCAGGCGTGGACGCGGTGGCCAAGATTGAGGTTGAGGCCGGTCACGGTGGCATTTCCGGCCGTTACAAGCAGTGGCAGGAGGTCTCGTACGAGAACGCCTGGTGCATGGACGTGATGGGTCTCGCTCATTAGGTGTCATGTCCACTAGCTGAGCTGGTTCGGGCCATCAGGTGGCCATGCGACTAGGCTCCTTGAACTATGGCAAAGACATATAAAATTGCCGTCATCCCCGGCGACGGCATTGGCAAGGAAGTCACTCCGTGGGCCCAGAAAGCGCTTGAAAAAGCAGCTGAAGGTGTAGCTGACTTCGAGTATGAGAACTTCGACTTGGGCGCCGAGCGTTACCTGCGTGACGGTGCTATTCTGCCGGAGGACGAAGAGGAACGTATCAAGGCGAACGACGCCATTCTGCTCGGGGCCGTGGGCGATCCGCGCATCAAGGCTGGCATTCTGGAGCGCGGCCTGCTTTTGAAGCTTCGCTTCGACCTTGACCAGTACGTGAACCTGCGCCCGTCCAAGCTTTACAAGGGCGTCACCTCGCCACTTGCCAACCCTGGCGACATCGACTTCGTGGTGGTGCGCGAAGGCACCGAAGGCCTGTACTGCGGTGCGGGTGGCGCTGTTCGTCGTGGCACTCCGCAGGAGGTGGCCACCGAGGTGTCCATCAACACCGCCTATGGCGTGGAGCGCGTGGTGCGTTACGCCTTCAAGCTGGCCATGAAGCGCAAGAAGCACGTCACTCTGGTGCACAAGAAGAACGTACTCGTCAACGCCGGCGATATGTGGCAGCGCATTGTAGACAAGGTCGGTGAGGAATATCCCGAGGTCACTCACGATTACCAGCATATCGACGCAGCCACCATCTTCCTGGTCTCCAACCCGAGCCGTTTTGATGTGATCCTCACGGACAACCTCTTCGGCGACATCCTCACTGATGAAGCCGGTTCCGTGGTGGGTGGCGTGGGCTACTCCGCCTCCGGCTGCATCAACGCCTCCGATGAATATCCGTCCATGTTCGAGCCGATTCACGGTTCCGCTCCGGATATCGCCGGTCAGAACAAGGCCAACCCGACTGCTGCGATTCTCTCCGCCGCCATGCTGCTCGAGCACCTCGGCTTCGATGACGCGGCCAAGAAGATCCACACCGCTGTGGAAGCGGACATCGAGGAGCTCGGCTCCACTGTGCGCTCCACCGATCAGGTCGGCAAGGACATTCTGGCCCGTATGTGATGTCTCTGGCTCCCCTCTCTGAGGGGAGCCAAGTACTCTTATACTGGTCGCATGCACATGCGACATGGGGAATGCAAAACGCCGGGCGGCAAACTGGTTGCCGTGAATGTGGCCGTCGACGAGGATGGCACAATCAAATCCTGCCATATCAGCGGTGATTTCTTTATCGAACCTGACGTGACCACCTCCACCCGCTTTGCGGGAGCCCCCGCCAGCGGGGGCGAGGCTTCGAAAGCATTGATTCATGACCTTGAGCAGGCTCTGGTTCGAGGCGGTTCGCTGCAATCCGTATTGGATGCGCACTCCGATTGCCGGCTTATCGGCACAGACGCATCAGCCATCGAAACCGCATTCCTCCGAGCTATAAGCAGCGAGCTTACGCCCCCGCCGGCGGGGGATCCCGCAAAGCGGGTGGGGGTGGCCGGCACAGACACCACCGGAACTTCTGCATCCGTCGATACACAATATGGGCAGACCGACAAAACCGCCGAATATCAGTCCCGCTGGAACGAGCTCAAGCGTAACCTCACCGTCATTCGCGACCATCCACGCACCCCAGCCGAGCAGATGGCCATCGATGAAATCTGGGCCCGCGAAGTCGCAGCGGGGACGAGGCCGCCCACCATCCGATTCTGGGAATGGGCCGGTGCGGCCGTGGTCATCGGCAAATTCCAGTCAGCTCCGGACGAAGTGCATCTGGCCGTGGCCGAACAGCTTGGATTCAGCGTGGTGCGGCGCTGCACCGGTGGCGGCGCGATGTTCATCGAGCCCGGTAACACCATCACCTATTCCCTCTATGCACCACTTGATTTCGTGCATGGCATCAGCATCGAGGAATCATACCGGCTGTGCGATTGGTGGCTGGTCGAGGCCCTGCGTGGTCTTGGTCTTGACGTGCGATTCGCCGGGCTGAACGACATCGCCTCCCAATATGGCAAAATCGGGGGAGCAGCGCAACGAAGATTCCCCGGAACCGACAAGGCCGGCGAGCCAGGCGCGGTGCTTCACCATGTGACGATGGCATACGACATCGATGCGGCCAAGATGGCCCGTGTACTCAATACCAGCCAGGAGAAACTATCGGATAAGGCAGTGCGATCCGCCGTTAAACGAGTGGACCCGATGAAAAGTCAGACCGGTCTCACCCGTGAGCAGATTATCGATGATTTACTCGCATGGTTCACCCCTGCTCAATTTCGCGGTGATGCCTCGTAGCGAGGGTCGCGGTGGCTCCGTGCGATAGATGGAACGTCGCTGTCGAATCCCGCGGGTCGCGTTACAATATGACGGATGACCGATGACGGCCACACAGATAAGGACGGTGCAATGAGCTTGGAAACGCCAAATGCTTTTGCTGATGAGGAGAACATCCTGCTGCATACGGCACTGTTCAAGCAGGTCTCGCCCAGCGAAGCCGAAGAACTGTTGCCGTATCTGAAGCACGCCGCATACGACAAAGGCGACTACATTTTCTCTGAGGGCGATACCGATCACCGTATGTATCTGTTGGAGCGCGGCCGGGTCAAGCTGGTTCGTACTTCTTCCGACGATCGTGTGCAGTTATTGTCCATCCATGCGCCCGGTGAAGTGCTGGGAGAGATTCCGGTATTCGATCCGAATGGTGGTCCCCGCACCGCGTCGGCTGTGGCCATGAGCCATGGCACGTGCGTGGTCTGGTTGGAGCACGACACCCTGTTCTCCTGGCTGGACGAGCATCCGCGTGTGGCCATCGATATGCTGCAGGTGATGGCTAATCGTCAGCGCGATAACAATGAGCGCATCTCCGACCTGGTGTTTATGGATGTGCCGGCGCGTTTGGCCAAGACCCTGCTCAATCTTGGTTCCCGCTTCGGTGAGCCGGTGGAACAAGGCCTGAAAGTGCCGCATGACCTCACCCAGGAAGAGCTGGCCCAGCTGGTTGGATCCAGTCGTGAGACCGTGAACAAGGCGTTGATGGACTTCTCGAATCGTGGCTGGATTGCGCGTGATGGCCGATCGATTATCATCTTCCAGCCAGGCATGCTGATTCGGCGCTCGCGGCGCTAACGGCACGTTTCTTCGCGATTTGCTGCATATCCAGTTGCTATTCAGCAAACGTTATACGAGTGCGGTTCTTGTGATGATTGACCATTTTGCGGGGCCGAACACTCGGTTGGTAGGGCGGGCCATTTAGAATGGGGCCCATGCCCAAAAAGAAGTCCCTTACAGTTCGTCGTGTGCTCGTTCTGCTCTTGGCCTACATCATGCTTGCCGTATGCGGTGGTGTGGCGACCAGCGTGCTGCTTATCCCAGGCGTCATCGGCGCCAATAACGTAGCCAAGGCAGTGATTCCGTCACTGAAGGTCGAGAACGTGGACTTCGATGTGACTAGTCTCCCGCAGAAGTCGACGATGTATGCGAGCGATGGCACCACCGTCATTACGGATTTTTACAGCCAGAACCGTATCGTCGTGCCGCTGAAGAAGATTTCCAAGGTCATGCAGCAGGCCGTGGTGGCGCGTGAGGATCGCCGTTTCTGGACCCACGCCGGCGTGGACGTGCAGGGCGTGATGCGAGCGTTCGTCAACACCTATCTGTTGAAGGGCGATCAGCAGGGAGGTTCGTCGCTGACCCAGCAGTATGTCAAGAACGTGCTGCTTATGCAGGCCATTGAAGACAACGATTCGATTGCCCAATACCATGCCACGGAAGACACTGTGGCACGTAAGATTCGTGAGATGCTGATCTCGGTGCAGATGGAGAAGAAGTACACCAAGGCCGAGATTCTGCAGGGATATCTCAACATCGCCCAGTTTGGTAGCAACCTGTATGGTGTTGAGACCGCGGCCCAGCGGTACTTCAGCGTGTCCGCCGCCGACCTTAATGCAGTGCAGGCGGCTACGATCGCGGCCATCACCAAGAACCCGAACAAGTATGACCCGCTGATTGAGGCGAATCAGGAGGAGAGCCAGAAGCAGCGCAATCTTGTGCTGGATTTGATGGCACAGGAAGGGTACATCAGCGAGAAGGAATGCACGGAGGCCAAGAACACTCCGCTTAAGGACACGCTGAAAGTACAGGACGTCAATGTCGGTTGCCAGGATACCGGCGATTACGCCTTCTTCTGTGATTATGTGGTGCACCGTATCCAGAACTCCGAGGAGTTCGGCAAAACCGCTGCCGAGCGTAGCAAGTTGCTGCAGGAAGGCGGTCTGAAGATCGTTACCACGCTGGATGTTGACGCCAACCGCATGCTTATGGACACCGCGCGTAACACTATTCCGCCGGACGATCCCAGCGGTATGGAAATCGCAATCGCCGCAGTGAAACCGGGCACTGGCGAGGTGCTGGGCTTTGGTCTCAACCGCCACTATGACGCCACGCCTGAGGCCGCGAACGACGCTACCAAAACGAGTCAGAACTATGCGGTCGATGCCATCGATGGCGGTGGCAGCGGCTGGACGATTGGTTCGTCCTGGAAGCCCATCAATCTGGTCGCATGGATGGAAGCGGGTCATTCCATCAACGACAACTTGCAAACCACCACTGCGTACTCCACTTCTGATTTCAGCTGCGGCAGCTACACCGGCGGTAGCGAACTTTGGAAGGTGCAGAACGCGTTCGGCACGACCGTGAACCCGGAAAGTCCGTTCCTCGGTCTGGTTCGCTCGCACAACACCACGCAGGCTTCCATGGGCACAATCATGAAGCTGTGCAAGGTGGCTGACACCGCCACGGAGCTCGGCTACCATGACGCTAGAACCGGTGAGACCATTGAAAAGACCTCTTCGTACACGCCGTCCATGATGGTCGGTTCAGTGAATGTTTCGCCGTTGACCATGGCCAGCATCTTCGCCGTGTATGCCGCAAACGGTGTGCAATGCAACCCGATCGCTATCACCAAGGTCACCGACGGTGACGGCAACGACCTGAAGGTGCCTTCCGCCAACTGCCATCAGGCGGTCGATCCGGAAATTATTCAGACACTTGCCTACACGTTGAACCAGGGTGTGACCAGGTCCGACGGTCAGGGCCATAACTTCCAGCTCAACAACGGGCGTAAGTCCTTCGGTAAGACCGGTACGAGCGAAGACCTCGCCGTATCCAGCGGATCGTTCATTCCCAACCAGATTGCCGCGTTTGCGTCGGTGGGTGATGCACAGGCTCCGTATTCCCATCGTATTGCCAACATCCGCATCAATGGTGTGTACAACAGCTACTGGGATGGTTCAACGATTGCAGCACCGGCATTGCGCAACTTCCTCAATGCCTACGCGGATGCGAAGCAATTGCCGATTGATAACGACTACGGTCAAGGCGTTGCGAAGTACATGACCAGCGGCACTACGTTCGGTATTGCCGGACGTTCGTATAGTACGAGACGGTCAACCACGACGAATAACGATAACAACAACAATAACAATGATTCGTCCACGAACAATGAGTCGAACAACTCACAGAACGATCAGTAACACATGACGTATTACCTACATATGTGATTGCTGGTTACGTAGTTGACGGGCGCGGGCCTTTTCGGGCCTGCGCCCGTCTTACAATAATGACGGATATTGTGCCGACTGCACCACCGGTATCGACCGGCATCGGAAAGGGGAACGATGAACGACGATGAGACGACGCACGGCAATTTTGATTTCCGAGGGTTCGACGTGCCCGAACTGGAGGCAGTGACGCTTGCCGCAACGGCGGACGGCGGCAAATCTGCAGGCTCTGGGAAATCGGGTAAGTCCGGTAGATCAGGCAAATCCAGCAAACATAAGTCAGACCAAGACAAGAAAGGCACAACGGTGGCTAAAGAAGAGAAGAAGACCAAGAAGAACCGCCCGGGGCTGTTCACCCCGATGGAGCTGCGTGGCCTTACCGTGCGTAACCGCATCTGGCTGCCGCCGATGTGCACGTATTCCGCCTATGCGCGTGATGGCAAACCCACGCCGTTCCACTACCAGCATTATGTGTCTCGTGCCTTTGGTGGCTTTGGACTGATTATTGCCGAGGCGACTGCAGTGGCACCGGAAGGCCGTATCTCGCCGTGTGATCTGGGTCTGTGGGAAGACGGCCAGATTGACGCTTGGCGCTGGATTGTAGATGGTATTCGTGAGGCCGGAGCGGTGCCAGCCGTGCAGCTCAACCACGCTGGACGTAAGGCTTCCACCGGATGCTTTGCAGTGGGATATGAGAATCAGAGCGTGCCTGTTGAAGCGGGTGGATGGCCTACGGTGGCACCGTCCGAAATCGCTTTTGGTGGGTTGGATATGCCGCGTGCACTGTCCGTGGATGAGATTCATGGCATCATCAGAGCCTTCGCCGCTGCGGCTGGCCGTGCGGTCGCCGCCGGGTTCCAGGCAATTGAGATTCATGCCGCTCACGGGTATTTGATTTCCCAGTTCCTTGATCCGCTGAGCAATGAGCGTGACGACGAATACGGCGGTGATCTGAACGGTCGTGCACGTTTTCTGCTGGAGATCGTGGACGCGGTGCGCGGAGTTGTTCCCGATACTTTGCCGGTGCTGGTGCGTATCTCTGCGACTGATTGGGCCGCGGGCGGCTGGGACCTGGATCAGACGATTCTGGTATCCAAGATGCTCAAAGAGCATGGCGTGGATCTGGTGGATGTGTCCACCGGCGGCATCGTGGCTGGCGTTTCGATTCCGGTCAAGCCGAACTACCAGGTGCCGTTTGCCGAGCAGGTGCGTGCCAAGGCCGACGTGCCGGTGACGGCGGTGGGTCTTATCACCAAGCCAAAGCAGGCGGAGAAGATTCTGATTCACGGCGAAGCTGATGCGGTGGAGATTGGCCGTGCTGCGCTGCGCGACCCGAATTGGCCATTGCGTGCCGCCCACAAGCTTGGCGTGCCGGTTGCCGAGGCGCCTTACGCACCGCAATACGTGCGTGGCGCGTACTGAGTGTTGTGTACATAGGCTCCCGCTGGCGGGAGCCGGCCGGCAAAGCCGGACTGAGGGTGGTTAACGTACATACGTCGACCACCCTCAGCCTCACTGTGTTCGGCAGCTCCCGCCAGCGGGAGCCGGGATATCTAGATTCGCAAACTACTCCACGTCCACGCCGACGGCGTCGGAAACATGCTCGAATCCATCACGGCGCAGCAGGTTGGCTAGGCCGCGCTTCAATACGGTGATTTGCTGCGGGCCACGGTACATCAGCGAGCTGATGAACATGACCAGGCTTGAACCGGAACGAATCTTCTCATAGGCCTGCTCGGGGGTGAAGACGCCTCCGATGCCGGCGATGGCGAACCGGTCGCCATAGTCCTTGTACACTTTGCGAATCAGCTCATTGCTGGCCTGCGTGCACGGGCCGCCGGACAGACCGCCTTCCCAGTCGCGCGGAATCTCAAGCCCGGTGCGGTCCTTCTGCAGATTGGCGATGGACAAGCCTTGCACATTGTGCTCGGCCAGCACATCGAGCAGTTCCTTGTACTCACCCCACGGCTTATTCAACGGCATCTTGACCAGCGTTGGCTGCGGGCGATCGATCTTGTCGAGTGCGGTGAACAGTCGGTCAAGTGCCTCCGATGTGGAGGTGAACGGTTCACCCACGTGTGTGTTCGGACAGGAGACATTGACCTCCACCATTGCGGTACGGCCGGCGGCACGGCGCATGGAGATGCAGTAATCCTCGATACCTTCGTCCAAATCGCCGCACTGGTCGTCGTTGGTGCGGGCGATTGAGACGGACACCTGCATTTGGTTTGCCTGGGTCCATGCCTTCTCGGCGCGCTCGATGACCTTGTCCGAGCCGATGTTGGCGAGTCCCACATGCACCATCATCGAATCGTATTCGGGCAGACGATGGAACCAGGGCTTGGCGTTGCCCGGGCATGGGCGGGAGGTGGTGGAGCCGACCGTCTCAAAGCCGAAACCGGCGTTGTCAAGCAGCACGGGCATCTCGCAGTTCTTGTCGAGGCCGGCGGACAGGCCGAACGGATTGGTGAAGTCGATTCCCATCACATTCGTCTCCAGAATGGGATCGGTGTAGTTGAGCATCATGCGCTCGGCAAACAGCAGTGGCGGCATGTGTTTGACCACGGAGCAAAATTCGATCATCTGATCATGCGCTTCATCGGGGCGATGGTTGAACACGAAGTTCGGCTTGATGATGTGCTTATAGCCAAAAGTGAACAGGTCAGTGGTGGCTTTGTTGACGGCGTCGTGCCAAAAGCTTTCAGAAACGTAAGTCATATTGCCCATTGTCTCACGTTTCAGCAGATTGTGACCAGCATGGTGTTCCTATTCTTTAAGTTCGTCTTTCTTGGCTCCCCTCTCTGAGGGGAGCTGTCGCGCAGCGACTGAGGGGAGATTCGTGGGGTGCTGCACGGTGGCTGAAGGAAGTTCGGAACATTACATGTTGACAGTCCTGAAAAATGTGCGTTTTTGCGCGGTTCTGCAGGAGTATAGGTTTGAATCGCCCGGAATTTTCGGGAAATTGTCCCCAAAACGCTCAAGCCGGTTTGGTTTGTGAGCTTTTGTGTGCGATAATGTTCGCATGATTTCGTCACAACGTCAGCATCTCATCTTGAGCAGGCTGCGCACGCGCGGTGCTGTGCGTATTACTGCGCTATCGAAGGAGCTGGGTGTGTCAGCGATGACCATCCGCCGCGATATCGCCGAACTTGCCGACAAGGGTTTGTTGAAGCGCGTCCATGGCGGCGCGGTGACCACTAGTACCTTGCTGAGCGAGCCTCTGTTCTCCGTCAAGTCCCAGATGGACATCGGTCTGAAAGATGCCATTGCCCAGGAAGCTATCAAATACGTGGCTCCTGGCGACGTGATCGCCATCGGCGGCGGCACCACGGCCTATGTCTTTGCCCAGCATCTGCTCGAATCGCAGCAGTCCAGCGGCATCACCATTCTCACCAATTCGATTCCAGTGGCCGAGTTGGTGCAGGCCCTCGAATCCAAGGATGTGGAAGTGATTGTCACCGGCGGTGTAATCACCCGCTCAAACTCGCTTGTCGGGCCGATTGCGGACAAGGTCGTCGCCTCGCTGCGCGTCAACACTGTATTCCTCGGCACTCATTCAGTGTCGATTCCCCGCGGCTTCCTCATGCCGAACTCGCTTGAGGCCGCTACCGATATGGCGATGATGGACATCGCCGATCGCACCATAGTTTTGACCGATCACACCAAGTGGAGCTGCACGTCGCTGTCGCTGTTCGCGCGCTTCGACCAGGTGGACACGGTCATCACCGACGACGGTCTCGACCCTGACTCCGCCGCCAAAACCAAGGATTTGGTAAAGGAACTCGTGCTGGCCCACCAGAGCGAGACCATTGAGGAAAGTGAGTAACACCCATGGCTGATTTCGCCAACTACACCCCCGGAGAGTACGCGAAGAAGCATATCCGCATCACGCCGACGACGCTTGCCGACGGTCGTGACTTCTTCTATCTGGACGACGATCCCGAGTTCGTCTCCGGTGCCAAGACCCGCGAGCTCAAGGATCCGCGCCCGCTGGACTACCGTTTTGCCCCGCACCTGGACGCCGACGGCAACGAAGTGCCGTACGCCGCTCCGCAGATGCGCCGCGACCCGCTGACCGGTGACTGGATTCCGATGGCCACCGCGCGTATGAACCGCCCGATCACCGCTGGCCCCGGCGCCACCGCCAAGGGCAACCCGCTGGCCGCCCGCAAGCCCGGCGACCCGTATCAGGACGGCGAGGTGCCGGACACCGATTACAACGTCGTGGTGTTCGAGAACCGCTTCCCCTCCATGGTGCGCGTGCCTGGCGTTTCCGAGGACGTGACCTACGTTGACGGCAACCCGCTGTGGGAAAAGAAGCTGGCCGCCGGCCGCTGCGAAGTCATCTGCTTCGATCCGAACGAGAACGGCCTGCCGGCTGACCTGCCGGTGTCCCGCCTGCGTACCGTGGTCGAGGCATGGGCCTTCCGTACCGCTGAAATCTCCAAGATGGAGGGCATCGAGCAGATCTTCCCGTTCGAGAACCACGGTCAGGAGATCGGCGTCTCCCTTGCCCACCCGCATGGTCAGGTCTACTGCTACCCGTTCATCGCCCCGAAGATGGAGAAGGAACTCCAGCACACCGAGGCCTACCACGAGAAGACCGGTGGCAACCTGCTTAAGGACATCATGAATGCCGAGCTCGAGGCTGGCGAGCGCATTGTGATGCGTAACCACTCTTGGGTTGCTTACGTGCCGGCCGCCGCCCGCTGGCCTCTTGAGATCCACGTGGCTCCGGTTCGCGACGTGCTCACCTTGGACGAGCTCAACGACGAAGAGCGTTGGGACCTTGCCTCCATGTACTCGCACCTCCTGAAGCGCGGCAACGCGTTCTTCGACAAGGGCGACGGCAAGGGCATGGACCTGCCGTACATCGCCGCATGGCACCAGGCCCCGATTCACGACGCTCGCCGTGAGAACTACCGCCTGAACCTGCAGTTCTTCTCCTTCCGTCGTGCTGCCAATAAGATCAAGTACCTCGCCGGCTCCGAATCCGGCATGGCCGCCTGGATCTCCGACACCACGCCGGAACTCATCGCCAAGCGCTTCCACGAGCTCGGCTCCATCGACATCGCCGACTGATAGAAAGAAAACATCAATGACTGCTGTTGAATTCATTGAGCCGCTGACCCATGAGGAAGGCGTCTCGCAAGCTACCAAGCTGTTCGTCGACACCTACGGCGCTGCGCCCGAGGGCGTGTGGGCTGCTCCGGGCCGCGTGAACCTGATCGGTGAGCACACCGATTACAACGCCGGCCTGTGCCTGCCGATCGCTCTGCCGCACCGCACCTTCATCGCCCTGAAGCCGCGCGAAGACACCAAGGTTCGCGTCGTCTCCGACGTGGCTCCCGACAAGGTCGCCGAAGCTGATCTCGATGGCCTCAAGGCCCGTGGCGTGGACGGCTGGTCCGCCTACCCGACCGGCGTGGCCTGGGCGCTGCGTGAAGCCGGCTTCGACAAGGTCAAGGGCTTTGACGCCGCCTTCGTCTCCTGCGTGCCGCTGGGCTCCGGCCTGAGCTCCTCCGCCGCCATGACCTGCTCCACCGCTCTGGCTCTGGACGACGTGTACGGCCTCGGCTACGGCGATTCCGACGCCGGCCGTGTGACCCTCATCAACGCCGCCATCAAGTCCGAGAACGAGATGGCCGGTGCCTCCACCGGCGGTCTTGACCAGAACGCTTCCATGCGTTGCACCGCCGGCCATGCGCTGCTGCTTGACTGCCGCCCGGAGTTGACCCCGCTGGAGAACGTCTCCCAGCAGGAGTTCGACCTCGACAAGTACAACCTCGAGCTGCTTGTGGTCGATACCCAGGCTCCGCACCAGCTCAACGATGGCCAGTACGCTCAGCGTCGCGCCACCTGCGAGGAAGCCGCCAAGATTCTCGGTGTGGCCAACCTGCGCGTTACCGCCGACGGCATCTCCAAGGCCGATGACCAGTTCCAGGCCCTCAAGGAAACGCTTGACGCCCTGCCTGACGAGACCATGAAGAAGCGCGTGCGCCACGTCGTCACCGAAATCGAGCGCGTGCGTTCCTTCGTGCGTGCCTTCGCTCAGGGCGACATCAAGGCTGCGGGCCGTCTGTTCAACGCTTCCCACGATTCGCTGGCCGCCGACTACGAGGTCACCGTCCCCGAGCTGGACATCGCCGTAGACGTGGCCCGCAAGAACGGCGCCTACGGTGCGCGTATGACCGGCGGCGGCTTCGGCGGCTCCATCATCGCTCTGGTTGATAAGGGCCGTTCTCAGGAAGTCGCCCAGAAGATTGCCGACGAGTTCGAAAAGCAGGGCTTCCACGCTCCGCGCGCCCTTGCGGCTTATGCCGCTCCGAGCGCCAGCCGCGAGGCCTGAGCTACTTACTTTGGCTCACGCTGGCGGGAGCTGTCGAACGTAGTGAGACTGAGGGTGGTTTGTCGTATACAGTGACCACCCTCAGTCAGCTTCGCTGACAGCTCCCGCCAGCGGGAGCCCCCCTCCTCTTCTCTTTTTCCCTCCCTATCGTGCCGCGACACGCGGGGCGTACTTACGAAGAATTTCGAATCGTATTACGGTTGCGGATTGTTTTGAAAAACGCATGGCTTCTGCCGAAATCACATGGCAGGCCATGCGTTTTTTGTTGCCGTCGTTGGCCCGGACGTTAGGGGCATATCGACATTTCGCGCGACGGCAATGATGAAGAGACAATCCGAGAGAGGTTCCGCTGTCCGCTACCCAGACAACCCCTGAAAATACTACGTCCGCCGGTGTATCCGGCCACACTATGAATACGAGCGATGCCCGCGAATCCTTCGATGAGGGCAGCAACAGCAATATGTCGGCTACTCAGCGGCCCAGCCGAGGCGAGTCCGGCGTCGCGGTGGTGCGGTTGAGAGTCTGGCCGTGTGAACATGGCCCAACGGACCCGATGATTCCTGAGAGTCCGCGAATCCGGAAATGGAACGGCATGAATGGCGTGATGCAGGTTTGTGACTTGTCTGAGCTGTTCCATTCCGGCGGTATTGGTGCTTGGCAACGGTCAGACGACAGACGATACATGAATCGGTAATGAACATAAATGGCGGGTGTCTTCCCTATACTTGGGGAGTCACCCGCTTTTCGTATACGACCAGGGAGAGCCATGAATAAGGCCATCATCACCGTCGTCGGTCAGGATACCGTCGGCATCATCGCGCGCGTCTGCACCTATCTGTCCGAGCACAACGTCAACGTGCTTGATATTTCGCAGACCATCATCGACGGATATTTCAACATGATGATGATTGTCGACTATGCCAATGCGGACAAGGACTTTGGCGCCATGGTCGGCAACCTTGAGGATCTTGGCGACGACATCGGCGTGCGTATCCGCTGCCAGCGTGAAGAGATCTTCACCAAGATGCACCGTATCTGATTCTGATATAGCTTTCGATTCCCTCCCGCTGGCGGGAGGTGGCGCATAGCGCCGGTGGGTGGTCTCATGTTGGATACCACCCCAGTCGGTTTCACCGGCAGCCCCCGCCAGCGAGGGCGAAAAAACAACCGTAAGGAACACACCATGCTGAATATCATGGAGGTCCACGAGACCAATCAGATGATCGAGCAGGAGAAGCTCGACGTCCGCACCATCACCATGGGCATCTCGTTGCTCGACTGTGCGACGGACAACGTCGACACGACTTGCAACAACATTTACCGCAAGATCACCACCTACGCCAAGGATCTCGTCTCCACTGGTCAGGCCATTGAGCGTGACTACGGCATCCCGATCGTCAATAAGCGCATCACCGTCACCCCGATTTCACTGGTGGGTGCCAGCTCCTGCAAGACGAGCGAGGATTTCGTCAAGATCGCGCATGCGCTGGATAAGGCGGCCAAGGAAGTCGGCGTCGACCTGATCGGCGGCTACTCCGCGCTCGTTTCCAAGGCCATGACCCCGGCTGAGGAACTGCTGATTAAGTCCCTGCCGCAGGCGCTTTCCGAGACCGACATCGTGTGCTCGTCTGTGAACGTCGGTTCCACCAAGACCGGCATCGACATGAACGCGGTCGAACTGCTCGGCCACATCATCAAGGACATCTCCGAGCGCACCGCCGACAACGACTCTTACGGCTGCGTCAAGTTCGTGGCGTTCTGCAACGTGCCTGACGACAACCCGTTCATGGCCGGTGGCTTCCACGGCGTTACCGAAGGCGACGCGGTCATCAACGTTGGTGTCTCCGGCCCCGGTGTGGTCTCCCGCGCACTCGATGCGGCCAAAGGCAAGGACTTCGAGTTCCTGTGCGAGACCATCAAGCGCACCGCGTTCAAGATCACGCGCGTGGGCCAGCTTGTGGCTCAGGAGGCTTCCCGCCGTCTTGGCGTGCCGTTCGGCATCATCGACCTTTCCCTCGCTCCGACCCCGGCCGTGGGCGACTCGGTGGGCGAAGTGCTTGAGAAGATAGGCCTCGAACAGGTTGGCGCTCCCGGCACCACTGCGGCCTTGGCCATGCTCAACGACCAGGTCAAGAAGGGCGGCATCATGGCGTCCTCCTACGTGGGCGGTCTGTCCGGTGCGTTCATCCCGGTCTCCGAAGACAAGAACATGATTGACGCTGCCGCCTCCGGTTGCCTGACCCTCGAGAAGCTTGAGGCCATGACCTGCGTATGCTCGGTGGGTCTTGACATGATCGCCATTCCGGGCGATACCTCTGCTTCCACCATCTCCGGCCTGATCGCCGACGAGGCCGCCATCGGCATGGTCAACCAGAAGACTACCGCCGTGCGCGTGATCCCGGTTGCCGGCAAGGGCGTGGGCGAGATGGCGAACTTCGGCGGCCTGATGGGCTACGCGCCCATCATGCCGGTCAACCAGACCAGCTGCGAGGCCTTTGTGACCCGTGGCGGTCGTATTCCCGCTCCGATTCACAGCTTCAAGAACTGATTCAGTAGGGCATCTGCCTTCAAAGGAGGTACCTCTGGCTCTTCGCGGAGAGCTATCTGCTTTCAGAGAGGTACCTATATGCGGAAACCTCGAGTATGCGCGTTGGAATATCAACGTCCATACTCGAGGTTTCTTAATTGAGGTGCCCCTTTGAAAGCAGAAAGCATTCTGCAAAAGCCCGAATGCACCCCCTCCGAAGGCGGATATCGATTTGGATGACCTTTCGAGAGGTCTATTCCCGTTTCGAGGGGCTGATTTCGACCTTTCTGGAGGTCTACTTCCGTTTCAAGGGGCTGATATATGCGAAGACCCCGAGTACAAGCGTTGATATTTCAATGTCTGTACTCGGGGTTTCGTCCTTTGACAGCCCCTTGAAACGGAGATAGACCTCCGGCGGATGCCGAATCAGCCCCTCAAAGCGCCGATAGACCCATCTTCTGCGTTCATTTCCACAATGATGGTCGTGCTGCGAGGCTCAGGGTTTCCTCCCTCACGCCTGTCGGCGTTCGTTCGGCGTCGCTACTCGAAGGCCCACCGGGCCTTCTCCTCAGCGCCCTCCAGCGAAGTTGAGTTGGCGCCAGGCTTCGTAGATGGCGATGGACGCGCAATTGGTGAGGTTCAGGGAACGCAAGGACGGGCGCATGGGCAGTCGCACTTGTTCGGCCACATGAGGGCCCTCCATGATGTCCATCGGGTCGGGGATGTCGCCGGGCTCGGGGCCGAACAGCAGGATGTCGGTCGGCTTGTATTCCACCTCGGTGTACAGCTTGGTAGCATGTGCGGTGAACGCGATGATGCGCGAATTGGGCATGGACTCCACCAGGTTGTCGAAATTCGGGTGCAGCACCACGTGGGCCATGTCGTGGTAGTCGAGGCCTGCTCGGCGCAGCTTGGTGTCGCGCAGGTTGAAACCCAACGGCTCCACCAAATGCAGGATGGTGCCGGTCACCGCGCACAGGCGGATGGCCGAGCCGGTGTTGCCGGGAATGCGCGGTGAGTAGTAGCACAGATGCGGTGTTACGGTTTCGGTGGTGGCGGCCTTTTCAGCCGAGAGCATCGCGTCCACCACGGAGATGGGGTTGCCATGCGCGTCGGTTACGAGTTCGTCCGGTCCGTAATTCGATTTACGGTACCCGTACTCGAACATCTTCTCGACTTTTGTTTCGGGATTCTGCGCGTTCTGCGAATTCTGTTCTGCCTCGTTCGTCATAGCTGCTAAGAATAAGAACGATGAACGACACAGCAATTTCTTTACGGCTCGGCGCATGGTGGGAGGCCAATGCGCGTGACTTGCCATGGCGCTTCGGACGGGCCACGCCGTGGGGCGTGCTGGTCAGTGAGGTGATGAGCCAGCAGACGCAGATGAGTCGTGTGGTGCCGTATTGGAACGATTGGATGGCGCGCTGGCCTGACGCCCGTGCTCTTGCCGCAGCACCTAAAGCCGATGTGATCACCGCATGGGGCCGGCTTGGCTATCCTCGCCGTGCGCTGCGATTGCAGGAATGTGCCCGCATGGTGGCGGAAGAATATGGCGATGAGCTGCCTCGCACCTACGACGAGCTCGTCGCTCTGCCCGGTATCGGCGACTACACCGCCTCCGCCGTGCTGAGCTTTGCATTCGGTGAGCGCATTGCGGTGATCGATACGAATATTCGCCGCGTGCTGAGCCGCGTATTCCTCGGCACCGAATCTCGCGGGGGAGCGGCGAGCCCGGCCGAACGCGCGCTCGCCAACCGCATGTTGCCCCAAGACAGGGTTTGTGGGGACGGTGCCGATTGCACGGACCATGCATACCGATCCGGCGAACACACTTTCCTGCAGCGCAGCGAACCTCCATCGGTCACGTGGAATCAGTCGGTGATGGAATTGGGCGCGGTGGTTTGCACAGCCAAGACGCCGTTATGCGAGATTTGCCCGATTGCGGATGATTGTGCATTTCTCAAAGCCGGCCGCCCCGGACTGGGGGAGCGCCGCACCCGCCCGCGGCAGCGATTCCAAGGCACTGATCGTCAGGTGCGCGGACTGGTGCTTGCGGCGTTGCGCGCATTGCCGGCGAATGACACGCTTGCCAGAGTGGATGCCGAAAACCTATGGAAAGACCAGATTCAGCTCGACTCCTGCATCGCGAGCCTTGACGATGACGGGTTGATCGAGATTCTGGAGAATGGTGCCCTTCGTCTGCCCCACGACTGATTCCGCACAGTGCTATGAAGTGGTTGAACCGCACACGTGTGAGAGCGTACGCGTGGATGAGCGGATGATATCGCTGAGCGGAATATTGGTCTTGGCTGACATTCTGTGAAAATATGGGACTGCCGTGCGTGCATGGCGATGACGACCGTACACTGAAGAGGTTATGGCAGTGCAGAGGAATAAGTCAGGTGCGAATCCTAAAAGCGCCGGAGATGGTCGTGGCGGGTGGGGCCGCCCGATGTCTCGCGGCAAAAACACCTCTCGCAAGTCTGCTTCTCGGAAGTTCTCCAATCCCGTTCGCTCCGGTAGGACTGTCAAAACCGCGATACCTGCAAAGACCATCCGGTCTGCCAAGGCAGGTGCTGCCACAAAGCGCACCATCAGTAAGAAGAAGCAGACGATGTACCGTCGCCGCCGCATCGTGGTTGGTGTGGCATTGGTGTTAGTTCTCGCGTTAATCGTATTTTGCGTCTACAGCCTTGGCCGTGGTGTCGGAGCCATCAACACGGCAATTCATCATGACGAGGTGTATGCCATTTCCCGCGACACCGTGCCGACGCCGAAGAAAACCAGCGGCGTTAAGGATTGCTCGGCCAAGGATTTGTCGCTTGATCTGAGCTCGGCGTCCCAATCCGTGCCGGTTGGCGGGTCATTGGAATTCACCGCCAAGATCGTGCATGACGGTTCCGACAGCTGTCTGGTCGATGGATCCGATGCGGGCCGCGTGCTCACCATTACTTCCGGTCAGCAAACCGTCTATACCTCCGCCTTGTGCGCCACGGATTCCCGCATGCTGTTGATGGCCAAGGGAGACAAAGACATTCAGCAGCTCAAATGGAATGCCGATTCCAATGCCGCGCTGACCGAGTGCACGGATGAGGCGGACTGGCCTCGCGTGAACGCGGGAACGTATGTGGCTCGGCTGAGTCTGAAGGATCATCCCAAGGTGAAGAGCGATCCGGTGACGTTTACGGTGGAGTAATTGGAGGGGGCTGCTCCGGGCTTCTCTCCGCCCTCGCCCGTGTGAGGTCGGCCTCGGTATCAGCGGGAAGTCGCGCAAAAGATGTCCTGCTATAGCGTTATTCTTTTGACTTCGCATGAGGTGTGTCATATTGCGGGCATGCCATCGACAATGAAGCGTCCGCATAGGCATATGGTGGCCATGCCGGCGCTCCCAGGGGAATTATTAATCTAAGCGAGCGATAAGGAACGTCCATTGGCTACTGAGTCTACGACGAACACCACCACC